>ERZ780185.881-NODE-881-length-15191-cov-2.670124_pt1 | contig 15191 bp, 9 predicted proteins | sample MGYA00511365_ERZ780185 | MGnify/ENA primary metagenome ERZ780185 (study PRJEB29588, sample SAMEA2151606) | human gut metagenome | biome: human gut; feature: human-associated habitat; material: faeces | place: Denmark | collected 2008/2010 ...
AACCCCTTAAGTCTTTCTAACATTTCAGTTAGTCCAACTTTTGGGGTTAAGTACACAAAGAATGAGGCCTTAGTTTTTGATGAAGAAGCTATAAACTTTAATCTAAGTACCAAAAGTTTGTCATAAATAGAACTAAAGAAACTTTCAAGTTTACTTCCTATTTTATTGAAGAGCGTGAATTGCTTCATAAATTTGTTTACAAACCTCTGATAACTTATTCTTTATAGAATCATCTGTTAAATACTTTTGTTCACTTATCGAACGATATGGATCATTAGCAATATCCTTGCATAGCGTTCCAGCTGGAGTCCAAATTTGAGATGTTTCACGAATAGATGGCATAATCTCAATTTTTCTATCTTTTAATTGTGTAAATAATGTTTTTGATAACGAATCCCCTTCATTAGCCAAATCTTCACGGCATGTTGCTATTCCTAAAATTTCATGTCTTCTTTTAACCATTTCATAAGAAGAAGCATAGTCTAAGAAAGCCAAAGCAGCATTTGGATATTTAGTATAAGATGAAATAGCATATCCGTTTATACCACCCATAGTTTTCATATCAATCATTTCGCCAGTAGTATCATTTAAATCGCCACTAGCTGGTAATTTTGGAACAGCAATTTGTTTTAAATTATCATTAGCTTTTTTATCGGCTTCAGATTTAGATAATCCAGATTTTTGATACTCTAGTGACATTTCGTCTAAAAATAGCGACTTAACATCAGGAGTAGTCATAGTAGCAAAATATTCACCTTGAGCCAACTTTGAATATTGATTTAAAGTAACAGAATTATCAATACAAGACTCATTCATAATAGAAGCGAGTTGTCTTAAAACTTTAACTCCCTTATAGGCTTCAGATTTATCTAATCCAATATCGTTTGAATCTTTGCCGTTATTTCCAAATATATATCCACCATAAGAGAACAAATATCCTGAAGCAAAATAGAAATCGTCTAAAGATTTCATATATCCATATTTACTGCTATTGTTTTCGTGTATTTCTTTAGAGTATTTATATAAATTACTCCAGTTTTCTAACATATCTGGAATTCCGTTATTGTTTTCATCGTTATTCTCAGGTAATAAATCTTCTCTATAATACATTAAAGAAGCTTGAATATTAATTGGCACACCGAAAGTATATTCAGTACCACTTACTGTTGATTTATAAGCGTTCCAAGCGTTTTGATCGACTTTAGAGTAGCACTCTAATCTGTCAATTGGAATAGGCATGATGTGTTTTCCATAAACATATTTCATTAAAGAGTCGTTTGCTTGGTATAAAACATCTGGTCCATATCCATATGGTCCGTCATTTTCCAAGTCAGAATACTCATCCATATTGGCATCGACAGCAGTAATGTTATATTCTTTATATTTTTCATTAAAGCCAGCAATAAGCTCTTTAAGATAGCCTTGTTTTACAGCGGTATCGTTTTCTAAAATTCTTAAAACCGCTCCGTTTTCAAGTTTTCCATCAAACTTTGAAAAAACTGTGTTTTGACCACCGTTGCCAGAATTTGATCCACAAGCACTTAGCGGTAAAAGTAAGCCTAATGATAAAGCAAGAATTAATTTTTTCATACAATCAATTTCTCCTATTCTTTTTCAAAACTTATAACGAATCCTTCGTTTTTTAATATTCCAGATTCAAATTCATTCGATATCAAATTCGAATTTATATTTATTGATTTATCCTTGTTAGTCATATTAATGATTAACTTTAATTTTCTTTTTCTATATGTTCTTTCAAATACAAGTAAATCATCTTCGACATACAATCTAAGTTCACCATATTTAATAGTTTTATTTTTACTTCTTAAATTAATTAATTTCCTATAAATATTATAGAATGGATTGTTTCTATTTGCCAAAGTGAAATCCATACAACGACGACAATCAGGATCATATCCGCCCTCAAGTGGAAGTTCATCGCCATAATATACACAAGGAATACCTTGATAGAACATTTGAATAGCCGCACCGATAAGCGCTCTATTTTTATTTTTATCTACCTGTGTAAAGAATCTATATGTATCGTGTGAATCTAATAAATTCCAATTCATATTTGTAACTTGTGTTTTATATCTTAATCGCAAGTTTTCTAATTTATTTTTAAATTGAATCGAATCTAATTTGTTAAAAGCTAAGTAGTCGTTTACATATCTTGTAAAGGAATAGTTCATTATTCCATCGAATTCATCACCATGTAAGTATGGAGTAGCATCTTGCCAGTTTTCACCTGTCAACAATACATCGTTATTAATTTCTTTAATTTCTTTTCTAAATCTTTTCCACAATTGATGACTTACTTCATCAGAGACATCAAGTCTCCATCCATCAATATGATATTCTTTAACATAATACTTTCCAATGTTACAAATAAAGTCTTGTACCTCTATATTAGAAGTATTTAGTTTAGGCATATATCCACAAGAAGCAAACTTCTCGTATTTTTCTTTATTCAAATCATCATCATAAATAATAAACCAATTATAATATTTAGAATTTCTACCATTTTTGATAACATCTTTAAATATTTCACTTTCAGAAGATATATGATTAAATACGCCATCCAGAATTACTCTCATATTCAACTTGTGAATTTCATCGACGAGTTTTCTAAAAGCTACTGTAGAACCAAATTGGTCATCAACTTCATAATAATCCTTAGTGTCATATTTATGATTAGATATAGAGTTAAATATAGGAGTTAAATATATTGTATTTACTCCTAATCTTTTTAAATACCCTAATTTTTCTCTTATACCGTTTAAAGTACCACCGGCAAAAGATTTTGGATTAGGAATTTCTCCCCATTTTAAATTAATATATTCATCGTTTTGATCATATTTACTTCTAAAAAAACGATCGACAAAGATTTCATATATAACAGCATCTTTAGTCCACGATACTTCGTTTTGAATATCAATATCGTTTATAAAAGCGTTTTGGAAAAAGTTGTAATAAGATGTTTCAAATTGATAATTTTCACATAATCCATCTGATGAATAATAATAATCTTTGCCTTCAGAAACAAAGTGAAATATGTAAGCTAAACTATATTCTTTCAAAAATAGTTTAATTTCGTAATAAGCATATAAATCATCTTCATATTTTCTTATCAATTCTTTTTCTTTTCTCTTTAAGAAAAACTTATGCTTAACATTATAAAGTAAATAGCAATGTGAAATATTATCTTTCTTATCTACTCTAATACGTAAAATAACTTGATTCTTATTTAAAGAGAAAGAATATGCTGATTCAATAGAATGAAAAACTGCATATTGATTCATCTAATAATCCTCCTTAAAATCGAATTAAAGAGCCATAATATAATGGCTCTTTAATCGAAATTTACTTAATTAAATATTGTAGAAATTAACAGAGACTGTACCATCACTTGTCTTTGTAATTTTAATTGTATAAGTACCGGCTTGTGTACATTTAAAGTTGTTTTCGCCTGAGAAAATGCTATTTGCATCACCTTCAGTTCCTAAGCAACTTGTGCCAATCCAGTTTCCATATGAAGTTGTAGTTGTAGCATCAAACCAAGCAAAGCCAAATTCATCACCTTCAGCAAATGTATAATTAAATGTTACGACATCGCCTTCAGAAGCGATTCTGTCTGAATTAGCCCAATCAGTCATAGTACCTTTAATGATAACTTCATAACTAGTAGCTTCAGGAATTAATGTTGCATTGACAACTGGTGTACCTGTAGAATAATCGATAGTAATTTCGTATTTACCAGCAACGTCACAAACAAAGTTATAATCGGCGTTTGTTGAGAAGTTAGCATTTGCGTTATCGTCTTTAGCTTCACCAATAGCTGTATAACGAATTATGTTTTCTGGAAAAACTTTATTAATTTCTTGGCCATTATCTGTATAGACTTTTCTGAAGATGATTTTATAGTTGTGTGTAGCAACAATTTTATACCTGTTATTGGTCTCGATACACACGTTCATGAACCATGGATTTTCGAAATAAGCTCTAACATAAATAACATTGGAGAAAAATATTATTTAAGCGACTATGTTTTACTACACTACGATATAAACTCATCAACAATCAAAAGCGAAATACTAGCAAACAATAAAAATACATATTTCATTTCTTCTTTTGTTCAATTAGAAATGATTCAAGATCAACTTAAAAATAAAAAAGTTATCGTTTATGGCGAGGCAATGTACGATTACTTAAAAGCCAGTAACAATAACTTAATTAAATACTCTATTAACGCAGCAAAAAAGATAAATAAATTAATTGCATGCTTAAAATTAGCTATCGAACATGTCGATGTTGATACACATGTTTATAAAATAAATTAATATTTGCAAATAAAAATGGCGTGAATTATCACGCCATATTTTTTGGTTTAATTAATTAGCACTTTTCAGCGAAGTACTTGATTGTACGAACCATTTGTGAAGTGTAGGAGTTTTCATTGTCGTACCATGAAACAACTTGAACTTCATATGTATCGTCATCAACTTTAGTAACCATTGTTTGAGTTGCATCAAATAATGAACCATATGTCATACCGACAATATCAGATGAAACTAATAATTCTTCTGTATAACCATAGGAAGCATTAGCGACTGACTTCATCTTAGCGTTGACTGAATCAACTGTGATGTCATGTCCTTTAACAACTGCAAATAATAATGTTGTTGAACCTGTTGGAACTGGAACACGTTGTGCAGAACCAATTAATTTGCCGTTTAATTCTGGGATAACTAAACCGATTGCCTTAGCAGCACCTGTTGAGTTAGGAACAATGTTAACTGCAGCAGCTCTTGCTCTTCTTAAATCGCCTTTTCTGTGTGGGCCATCAAGAACCATTTGGTCACCTGTGTAAGCGTGAACTGTTAACATGATACCAGATTGGATTGGAGCATAATCATTTAAAGCCTTAGCCATTGGAGCTAAGCAGTTAGTTGTACATGAAGCAGCGGAGATGATTTGATCATCAGCTGTTAATGTTTCGTGGTTGACACCATAAACGATTGTCTTTAAATCTTTTCCAGCTGGAGCGGAGATAACAACCTTCTTTGCACCAGCATTGATGTGTGCCATTGATTTTTCCTTAGAGCAGTAGAAACCTGTACATTCTAAGACGACATCAACATCTAATTCTTTCCATGGGCAGTTGTTTGCATCTTTTTCGGCATAGATTCTAATCTTGTGTCCGTCAACAGCAATCCAACCTTCTTCTGCTCCATCTTCAGAGCATGTGACTTTGTCGGCTAAAGCATATCTGCCTTGAGCTGAGTCATACTTCAATAAGTGAGCAAGCATCTTTGGGCTTGTTAAATCGTTAATTGCAACGATTTCATAGCCTTCAGCGTTAAACATTTGTCTGAAAGCTAAACGACCAATACGGCCAAAACCATTAATAGCTACTTTTACTGACATAAATATCTATATTTCCTCCTGTTAGTAAATCTAACAACTATATTCTACTATAAATAAACAAAGATTTGTCAATTATTTTTAAATTTATTAAAGTTTTTGTTTGTTTTTGCGTATTAAGCATGCTTTTTTGCTCATTAGTGATTGAAACAATACTTTTAAGTGCAAAAATAAACGTTCAAAATAAATCAAATAAAAAAATAGTGACTATGAAAATCAAATATATGCTATACTCAAAAGGTCAAGGTAATAAACAAATGTCGAAAAGAATTTATTTAGCCATATTAATATTAGAAATTGTTATTACTGCAGTTGGTGTAACTGTGTCATTTATATTAAATAAACACGAACCAATTTTTGCATATAAAAGTAATTTAACAGCTTATGTCGCAATTATACTTGCCTTTTTAGCTGTTATAAATATCGTTGAAATTTTATCTTATGCCAAAATATCAGATTCAACTATTCACACTTTCTTCACATCGCTTTTTTTTTTGCTTTATTATTCAACTACAAAGGATATTCAAGGAGTTTTAGAATTAAATTATGATATTTCTTTAAATCATACATTATTAGAAATATTTAATTTTGCCTTTTTTCACCTAACAATTCTTTCTTTGTTTTACTTTTATAATTATCAATATTGTAAATTAAACAACAAAGAAGTTATGACTATCTTATCTTTTTCTTTAATGTCTACCGCATCATATATAGCCATGCATTTAACAACTAAATATAGCTATTTATCATATTTATTTTACGTTCCTATCGAATTACTTTTATTGCTAAAAATTGTATTAAACGTTTTCTCTAAAAATAAAATTGATGCAACTTTTTGCCTAACTACAGGAATACTATTTGTTATAACCGGTTTAGAAACTTTTGCAATTCTGAGTCAGGATTTATATAAAATAAAGTTCTTTTTCTTACCTACTGTTTTTATGACTGTAGTTATACTTCTTTGGTTATCAATTTATATCGCCTTCATTTTAAGAACTGATAAAAACGCTTTAAAAGCTCAAGAATATAAAGAAAAAGAAGAAAAGATGAGAACATTACTTCTTCGTCAACAAATTAATCCCCATTTTGTTTTCAATTCACTTACTACTATAAAAGATATGTATCATAAAGATTTAAAAAGTGGAGATGAAACTCTTAATCTTTTTGCCAAATATTTAAGATTAAATATTGAATCAATTAATAACGATTTAATACCTTTTGAGCAGGAATTAACTAATATTGAAAACTACATAAATTTAGAACAAATAAAACGTAGTGAAGATTTAAATATTGTTTATAACATAGATTATTACGAATTTACTGTTCCAGTCTTAGCTATTCAAGTATTTGTCGAAAACGCCATAAAGTATGCCAAAACCACTTTTAAAAAAGACGGATATATAGAAATTTCATCATACTATAAAAACGGATATATATTTTTAGAAATTATAGATAATGGAGTGGGCTTTGACACTAGCAAAATAAAATCTACATCTTGTGGAATTAAAAACGCCTTTGAAAGATTTAAAATTTTAAAGAAAGAAGTCAAAACAGAAATTGAAAGTGAGGTTGGAAAAGGAACAAAAGTATCAATAAGATTTAAAAAAGAAGGAGAAAAGAAGTAATGAAGCTACTAATTGTCGATGATGAAATAAGTGCACTTTTTGTATTTTTAAACGAAATAATTCACGAAAATGGTTTGGAGTACAAGTTTTTTCAAGATAATGAAGAAGCAATATTAAATTACGTCACAAATAATCATATTGATTCAGCTTTTTTAGATATACGAATGCCTAATATCGATGGTATTTCATTAGCAAAAAAGATCTTAAAAATTAAGCCAAAAACAAAAATTGTTTTTATAACTGGATTAACAATAACTATTAACGATCTAGATAAAAGCATTAAAAATAACGTAGTTGGTTTTATTTATAAGCCATATAGTAAAGAGGATGTATCCCGAGTAATAAGAACTCTTTCTAACGAAATAAAAATATTAAAAGTAAATATGTTTGATACCTTTGATTGCTATATTAATAATGAAAGAATATTATTTTCTTCAAGTAAAGCTAAAGAATTATTTGCACTGTTATTAGTTTATAGAGAGCGCGGCCTAACAATGTATGATGCTATATCTCAACTATGGCCTGATCACGATTTAGAAAAATCAAAGAAGCTTTATAGAGATGCTGTATGGAGATTGCATAAAACTCTTAAAGAAATTGATTTTGAGTGTGTCGTTTCAAATAGAGGAGAACTATCTTTAATATCTAAAAATATCGATTGCGATTATTGGAACTTTTTAGATGGTAAAGACTTAACAGTGTTTAAAGGAGAATTTTTAAAAAGTTACGACTGGAGCATTTATTATTTAAGCCATCTAGAAGAAATACAACAAACAAGAAAATAACCTTAAAGTGTTTAATATATAAATAGTAGTTTTTAATTGTCCACAAAAATACTTTTTATAGAATGTTTTTTATTTATTATAAATAATGGTATACTCTTATTATTGGTTTTGAAAGGAGAAGAATATGTTAATAGATCTAGCTATAACACTTCCTTTTTTTATATTATTTGCCTTAATAGAAAACGCTTATTACATAATTTTTAAAAAGAAGACAATTAAAGAAATATTATCGTTTAATTTGCTCTTTGACTTTATTTCATATTTTATAATTAGCATAATAACGTTTGGAATAATACATATTGTTTTTCCACATACGTCACATGTTAATTTGTTACCTATTAACTTTTTTAACTATATATTAGCTAAAGTGATTAACTTAGAAACTCTATATAAAAAAGTTGTTAAAAAAGAAAATAAAGAGTATAAAAGCTCTAGATTTGCACTTCTTGGAATATTTATAATTAGCTTCATTTTGGAAGTATCGTATTTCAATTTTCAAGGATTCAATCAACACTATAAAAAAGAAACAATATCTTTAACTTCAGAAAAAATTAAATTATCTAATGGTGCTAAATTAACAGATGATGGTCTTATATATATTCCGAGCGACGGAACTATTACAATAGATACTACTGATATTACACTAAAAAACATTTACTTTACTTTTAATAATGTTAGTCTCAACGTCGAAACATATTTTAAAACAAGTTCACAAGAATTCTCATTTTTAACAAACCCTAAAACAGATCTTTATAATTATATGGATATTGGAAGAGTAGGGGAGACTCAATCCCTTCAAATAAGATTTAATATTAAAAATGATCACGAAGATAAATACTTTAAAAATCCAGACTTATATTTAAAAAGTATAACTTTAAATGCACAAATGCCATTTGCATTTAACACTATAAGACAAGTATGTATTATATCCCTATTATCACTTATTGTTTTCTTACCTACTATAAGCAAAAAATTTGGTCAATCGCTCAAAAATAATGATAGTAGTTATAAGAAATTAGAATATGGAGTGCTTTGCATTTTTGGCATTACATTATTAGCCTATTTAATATCAGTTTTGTTTATTTTTAAGGATAAATTCCTAGTTCAGTATAGTTCAATAGATATTCAAAATTCCAATATTTATTTTCAACAGTTTGATGCTGTTATGAAAAATAGACTTAGTTTGGATTTGCCTGTTGATGATAGATTAATAGCTTTACCAAATCCTTATGATACAAATAGTAGAAATGGCATTCCATATTATTGGGATCACGCCTTCTATAATGGAAAATATTATTGCTATTATGGAATAGCTCCTGTCATTTTATTTATGCTACCAGTCTACTATATTTCTGGAGGATATATTCCAAGCATAGCTAGCATACAACAAATGGGAATGATAATCTCACTATTTAGCTTATTGTTAGCTGAAATTGAAGCAGTCAAAGCCTTCACAAAGAAAAACAACCTTAAATTTACAGTTTTTCTTTTATTATGTAGCATATCTTTATCTTTAACTTTTTATATAACATCTTATAAAACAGGTTATTATGTTGAAGGAATTTACCACATTCCATACGCATATGGTATAGCCAATATGTTCTTAACTTTCTTCTTTGTTTTAAAAGCTTATAACTCCAAAACAAATAGTCGAATAACATATTTAACACTATCAGCTGTAACTATCGTTTTACTTGTTTTAAGTCGTCCAAACTTAATTGTAACCTTTATATTTTTAGCTCCTTTATACCTTAAAATGCTTTTTGAAAACAAAGCTTGGAAGAAAAATATTATAAAGTTTATCCCATGTTTTGCAATAGTAATCGTCGGGGCTATAGGAGTAATGATTTTTAACAAAGCAAGATTTAACTCTTTCTTTGAATTTGGTCAATCATATCAATTGACAGTTACTGATCAAACAAATTTACCTTTCAGCAGCAAAGCTTTAATAAGTGCTATTTTCCATTTCTATTTACAACTACCAGCTTTTTGTAATTCCACAAATGGTATGCCTTTCTTTGATGCTTCTTACTATTATATAGGTATGGAAACTCATCCATATACTTCTTACACAATAGGTCTTTTCTTTGCACCTATATTCTTAGTTTGTTTTGCTATTCCATTATGCTTTAGAAAAGAAGAAGATAACTATATTAAATCAAGTATTATCCTTCTTCTTATTGCTAGCTTAATAATCAGTACTATAACTGCTAGTTATGCAGGAATATGCGTAAGATATAATCTTGATATTTTCCCGATAATGGCTTTTTCAACATTTATAACTATATCTAAATTATTCGATAAATATAGCGATAACAAAAAAGTGATAGAGCCATTATTTAAAGTTATTATCTTTGTATTAATAATTAGTACTATAATTTGCTTCGATTATATATTTGTAAGATTTGATGGATTAACTGGCGAAGATGTTAATGGATTATTATTCCACTACACATCTTTCTGGGGACACTATAATACATCGCCATATTCAAATAGTTTTATAATTCCACTTGTATCACTAATACTAGTAGCAATAACAAGCAATATACTTACTGAAAAGAAAGTTATAAATAATATTCAATAACTATAAGTAAAATTTAAAGCGTATACTTATCCCCTTCACTATATATAACCGTAAGTTTTAATATGTTTTTGCTCACTTTTTTAACAAATTTTAATTTCTTTACAATTTAAAGGTAATAAAGCCAAAATTTTTGACCTATAAACACTACACAAAATTATTGACAATTACAATATTACTCTTTATTGATTTAAGTATTATTTATACCTAATTAAAAGCTAAGGTTTTTAGATAAAAAATATTAAAAAGGGACAAAATAATATAACTTTTTATAAATATAGACTAAAAAAGCGCTCTATTAGCGCTGTTATTTATTTAGAATTAACATGTTTTTTATAATCTTGATTAATCTCGTAAAGAGTATGTTCAAATGATTGCTTTTCTTTAATATGTTGAACTTTTAACATTGATCCAGTAATCAATAGTAAGAAAGCTATTAAAATAAACAATGCACCGATTCCTATAAGAATATAAGATGAGAAATTAACTCCTGTTGCTTTTAAAACTCCTGGAATACCAAAAACTAATCCAACGATAAATGATAATAAAGCTAATATTCCATAGTAAAACATTGGTCTATAACATTTTGTTAATCTAGCTATTGTAAGCATTACTTTAATTCCATCACTTACAGTATTAAGTTTTGAAAAGCTTCCTTTTTGTCTATCTCTATATTGAATAACAACATTTTCAAGTTGCATCTTTTTGTCGAGTGAAAATATCGTCATTTCTGTTTCAATCTCAAAACCGCTAGATAAGCATGGGAACGATTTAACATATTGGTAACTAAAAGCTCTAAAGCCTGTCATAACATCACGAATATTACCGTGGAAAACATGATTGGTAGAAAATCTAACTAAACTATTGCCAAAATTATGAAATGGTCTTTTATTCTCGGTAAAGTATGTGGATGAGAGTCTATCTCCTACAACCATATCAGCGTTGTGCTTTAAGACTAAATCAATCATCTTTGGAGCAGATGATAAATCATATGTATCATCAGCATCAACCATGATATAACATATGGCATCAATTTCTCTAAACATTCTTCTAACAACATTGCCTTTGCCTTGTTGATATTCATGTCTTACAATTGCACCTGCTTGGTTTGCTAATTCTACTGATTTATCTGTTGAGTTATTATCATAAACATACACTTTAGCTTCAGGTATATATCTATGACAATCTTGAATAACTTTTACTATAGAAAGTTCTTCATTATAACATGGAATTAAAACTGCAATTTTATCCATACTAATCTCCTTAATTCTTAATATAAATTATACACTATATTAGATTTAAATAAAATAACTTGTTAATCATCAAATTTTTTTAAAAGTCAATCTATTTTTTTACACGTGTGAAAAAATACACTAAATTAAAAAAATAATAAATAAAATTTATATTATTTAAAAAATAGGTGTAAAGTAAACGATTACATTGTTTTTTAAGTTAGTTAAAAATATGTTGAATATTGTTCATCAACTTGCTAGAATTTATTTAGAAAGGAAAGTAATTTGCTGAGATATATGAGAAGAATTTAATTAATTTGCCTACAGTCGATGAAATAAGTTAACTTATATATCGATATGCAAATAATTACTTAAGAATTATTATGAAAAAAAGTTGTATTTTTGTTTTTTTGTCGTTATTCTTATGTGCTTGTAATAATCAAAAGCCTCCTGTGTCAAGCAGTAGCAATAGTGACCCAATCAGTTCAAGTAGTACAGTAAGTAGTTCTACTAGTAAAACAAGTTCAAGTACTAGTAGTAGCACTTCAACAAGTTCTACAAGTTCATCTTCTAGCATACCAAGTACACCTACTGATAAAACAGTGTACGAGTTTAAAAATGAGCTTACTCAAGAAGCTTTAGATTCACATGAATTTGCTTCTCCTTCATTTAAAGAATTTCCTGGCAGCTTAACTCCAACAAGTTCTGACTTGTTAACATTTACATTAAGTGATGATGGAACATACTATATTGTTTCAGATAAAGAATATAAGCTTAATACTCCAGAGTTAGTAATTCCTAGCGAATACAACAATCTTCCTGTCCAAGAAATTGCTGATGAAGCATTTGCCTATAAAACATGGTTAACAAGTGTTGCCATTCCATCGAGCATTAAAAAGATCGGTGCTGGTGCCTTTAATAGTTCTGGAATTAAAACAGTTTACTATGATGCTGTTGAAATAGAAGAATTAAATGGCCGTAACTGGGTCTTCTTTAAAGGTGATGCAGCTCAATCAATCGATATTTATTTTGGTAAAGACGTCAAAAAAATACCAAGTCGTCTTTTCTATCCACTTGCAACAAATCCTAACGAAACATGCAATGTAAATAACATATATTTCTCAAGTGAATCCCAAGTTGAAAGTATTGGTGACTACGCTTTCTATAAATTAAGTAATGTCACTAGTATATCTTTACCATCAACTTTAAAATCAATCGGTAAATATGCATTCTATAAATCTGGCATAACAGAAATTGATTTTAGAAATGTTGAAACTATTGGTGAACACGCTTTTGAATTTAGTAAGCTTGAACATATTAAAGTTGACAATGTTTCATCGATTGGTCAAAACGCCTTTGCCTATAGTAAATTAGTAAATCTCGATTTATCAAAGAGCAAATTAACAACCATTGAACCATTCTCCTTTAAGAAGTGTGCATCGTTAAATGCAGTCTTATTTAATGAATCCATTGAAACAATTGGCGAAGAAGCCTTTAACGGTAGTGCATTAAAGCAAGTAATTTCTCCTGCATCATTAAAAACTATCGGATATAAAGCCTTCAATAATTGCACAAGCTTAAAAGATATTTATTTAAATAAAAATTTAAAAACAATCGACGATTACGCTTTCTATAACAGCGAATCACTCACAAGACTTTATGTTGATTCAACTAACTTAGCTGATTTCAAATTAGGTAACAATATCTTCACAAAAGCAGGAAGTAAAGCAAAGCTTCAAGTTTCTTTCTTAGAAGGTGTAACAAAAATACCTGCTAACTTCTTATTTAGTAACGCTAGTGAAGAAGAAAGTGCTGTCGTATCAGAATTAGTTTTACCTTCTTCATTAACTGAAGTTGGAGAAGCTGCTTTCTACGACTTAAGCATTGAATCTATTTGGTATATAGAAAAAGAAGAAAATTATAGAATGGAAATGTTATTTAATCGACCAGGTAATTATAATGATGTAGATAATAATCCAATGTTTTATAGTTATAATGGTTTATCTCATTTTTCTTCTAGTGAAAATAAACAAATAGAAGATTATATGTTAAAATTAGGATTTCATTATAATGGTTATTTTGAAAAATACGATGCTGGATCAACTGCTTCAATTAATTCATTTTTAAACATAAAATATTTAATAGATAATACAAATAATTATACCAATAATAAACCTAAATTTATTAATAAATATCCATATCAAGAATTAACAAATAATGATAATGATGGTATGAAATATTATATTAATTCATTAACTTTACCATTAGGTTTTGCTAGTGATATTATGCCTTATGAATGGTTCCAAGATAATGAAAGAATTGGTAATGCAATGAAATATTATAATCATTTTGAATATCAAAATAGCATATATAAATCTTTATGTGGAAATATATTAAATGAAAATAATGAAAAGAAAGATATCTTTTATAAAATTCAACCTTTATCAATTAATTTAAGTGAAGGTGTGATAGAAGAATTAGATGAAGCTGGACATAAATATTATACAGGTAAAAAGAATTCTACTATCAAAATAAAATATTTAGTGCCACAAGAAGCATATAATTTTAATTTATATTTTTCAGAAATGAATAATAATGATAAATTAAATTATGTAATGGATTATAATTATTTAGAAAATTCTTATTGGCATAAAGGTATCAAAGGAATTAAAGATAATAATAGTCATGTTCATGAACTAACAATGACATTTAAAGAAGATTTAAATCATGAAATTATTAATGAAAGTTTTTATTATGAAGATACAAATATTTTAAAAGAATATGTTGATGAAATTAATTTACAAGGAGTTAATGATTTAGTAATAAAAAAAGGTATTACTAGTTTTTCTTATGAAGGAAGCTTTAATTTAAATAAAAATAATCAACAAATGTTTTTCACTTTACCTTATGAAAAAGGAATAAATATTTATATTGATGGTAAAAAAGTACATACATATCGTACTGGTCATATATTTACAGGCGCTAATCTTGAAAATATTTCTTATGGAAATCATAAAGTAAAAATTACATATCAAGATAAAGGTTTAATTTTAGGTATTGGTCTTTCTTTTATTGGCTTAGTAGGACTTGGATTTAGTATTGTTTATTATAATAAATTAGAAAATTTAATTTTTGATTCTAAAAAAAGAAAGCATAAATAATTTTGATTACATAATAAATTAGTGATAATTAACTTTTTAAGTGATATTATTTTATTATCGAAAGGAATTAAATTTATGACAGAATGGAATTTAAAAGAAATATATATTAATGATGAAGCATGGTCTAAAGATTTAGAAATCTTAAAAAATAAAATAAATGAAATATGGTCAAAAATAGTATTAAGCAATTTTGATAATAGATATAAAGCTGAAATGTTAAGAAATTATTTTACTTTAGAAAATAATATTGTTTTGAATGAAAAAATGTATAAATTATCTGATATTGCATATTTATTGTTTGATAATAATTTAGTGCCAAATGATAATAAAAAAATATTTAATGATATGTTTTTAGATTTATTATTAAATAAATTTATTGATGA
>ERZ780185.908-NODE-908-length-14840-cov-1.628881_pt1 | contig 14840 bp, 15 predicted proteins | sample MGYA00511365_ERZ780185 | MGnify/ENA primary metagenome ERZ780185 (study PRJEB29588, sample SAMEA2151606) | human gut metagenome | biome: human gut; feature: human-associated habitat; material: faeces | place: Denmark | collected 2008/2010 ...
ATACGGCGTCATGCACCGCAACACGTTCCTGCATTCGCCGGGCTTCCTGAATGCGCACTTCGAAATGATTTCGCGTCCGCAGTGCTATTTCGCAGGACAGATGACGGGCGTCGAGGGTTATGTGGAAAGCGCAGCGAGCGGTCTGCTTTGCGGCTTGAGCCTTGGGCGCGATTTGCGTGGGCTGGGCACGGTCGAACTGCCGGGCATCACTGCCATGGGCGCAATGGGACGCTATGTCTCCACGCCGAACCGCGATTTTCAGCCGATGAACTGCACGTTCGGCCTGTTAGACGGTCTGCTGGTGGACAAACAGCACAAAAAAATCCGCAATAAACAGGAACGCTATACTGTGATTTCGGAGCGTTCGCTCAGCTATCTGCGGGATTGGGTCACAGAAATGCAGGTTTGAGGCAAAATCGCGTGACAATGGGCGCGGTTTGTGGTATGATGTGCATGGGCGCGGGGAAAAATCCGCGTTCAGGAGGAAAACAATGAGCATGGAACTCAGAGGCACGACGATTTGCGCCGTGCGCAAAAATGGCCACACCTCGATTGCGGGCGATGGTCAGGTGACAATGGGGCAGAGCGTTATTTTCAAGTCTCATGCCCACAAGGTTCGCCGTCTTTATGGCGGACAGGTTGTAATCGGCTTTGCGGGCGCTGTGGCGGATGCGTTTACCCTGTGCGATAAGTTTGAGGAAAAGCTGACGCAGTGCGGCGGCAACCTCGAACGCGCGGCGGTTGCGCTGGCGCAGATGTGGCGCAGCGATTCCGGAATGCGTCAGCTCGAAACGCAGATGATCGTGGCGGACAAGGATACGCTGCTGGTCGTCAGCGGCACGGGCGAGGTCATCGACCCGGACGAGGGCGTGGTCGCGATTGGCTCCGGCGGCAACTATGCGCTGGCTGCGGCGCGCGCGCTGGTGCAGAACACCGAACTCTCCGCGCACGACATTGCGGAAAAAGCGCTGCACATCGCGGCGAGCATTTGCGTGTTTACCAACGACAACGTGATCGTCGAAGACGTGTAAGGAGGGGCAGACATGGCAGAATTGACGCCCCGGCAGATCGTCCGGGAACTGGATCGCTACATTGTTGGTCAGGATGAAGCCAAGCGTGCTGTCGCAATTGCGCTGCGCAACCGCTATCGCCGCTCCAAAGTGGATGATGCGATGCGCGAGGAAATCAGCCCGAAGAACATCCTGATGATTGGCCCGACGGGTGTCGGCAAGACGGAAATTGCCCGTCGGCTGGCGAAGCTCGTCAGCGCGCCGTTCATTAAGGTGGAAGCAACGAAATTCACCGAAGTCGGCTATGTGGGCCGCGACGTGGAGAGCATCGTGCGCGATTTGGTGGAAAATGCCATCCGCATGGTGCGCGAAGAGCATACGGCGCGTGTCGCTCCGCGCGCGCGTGTGATTGCCGAAGATCGGCTGGTGACGTTGCTGGTGAATCCGCCGAAGAAGCCCTCGAACAGCTTCTCGCTGGATTATCTGCTGGGTCGTGCGAAGTCGCCCGAAACGCCCGTGAAGGAAGAAAATGCGGAACTGGCGGATGAGCGTGAACGGCTTCGTCAGCAACTGATGAAGGGCGAAATCGAAGACCGCGAGCTGGAGATTGAGGTTGAAGAAGCTGCGCCGTCGCTGGAAGTAGGCGGCAGTGCTATCAGCCTCGGCGACATGATGGGCAACATGATGCCCAAAAAGACGAAGCTGCGCCGCGTGAAGGTCAAGGAAGCCCGCAAGATTCTGGAACAGGAAGAAGCGGACAAGCTGATTGATCAGGACGCCGTGCAGGAGGAAGCGATTCGCCGCGCCGAGCAGGACGGCATCGTCTTCATCGACGAGATTGACAAGATTGCGGGCCGGTTCCGGACCCGACGTGAGCCGCGAGGGTGTGCAGCGCGATATTTTGCCGATTGTCGAGGGCAGCACGGTCAATACCAAGTATGGCCCTGTCAAGACGGACTACATGCTGTTTATTGCGGCAGGTGCGTTCCATGTGGCGAAGGTCAGCGACCTGATTCCGGAACTGCAGGGGCGCTTCCCGGTGCATGTGCAGCTGAAGAGTCTGACGCGCGAGGACTTCCAGCGGATTCTGACGCAGCCGGATAACGCACTGACGCTGCAATACAAGGCGCTGCTGGCGGTGGACAAGGTGATGCTGACGTTTGAGGACAGCGCCATCGAAGCGATTGCGAACGCGGCGTTTACGGCGAACGAGACGGCGGAAGACATCGGCGCGCGCCGCCTGCACGCTGTGTTCGAGCAGGTGCTGGAGGATATTTCCTTCAACGCGGGTGACGAGAATATGCCGCCGTTTGAGCTGACTATCAACGGCGAGTACGTCCAACAGCATCTTTCCGGCGAAAACAAGCCAACGGATCTGCGCAAGTATATTCTGTAAAATCCACGAATCGGCTGTCAGAAAAATCCGGCGGCCGATTTTTCTTGTTCAGACCCTTTGCATTCTTCTGATTTCATGGTATAATACGCATATCTGCGAAAAGGAGTGATCGGGAATGAAAAAGATTGGCATGATTGGCGTCGGCAATATGGGCGGCGCAATTCTGCGTGGTATGATTGCATCCGGCTATGTGGCGGCGGAAGACGTGATGGCATGCTTGCACAGCGAGGAAAAGCGTCAGGCACTGGCAGCGGAAATTCCGGGGTTGACCTGCACGACGGATGCCAAGGCGCTGGCGCAAGAGTGCCGTATGATTGTGCTGGCGGTGAAACCGCAGGTGCTTGGCGAACTGCTGGACAGCATCAAGGGTGAAATCAATGACCGCGCGCTGGTGTCGATTGCGGCCGGCTGGACGATGGACATGCTCACCAACAAAGTTGCCGGAACGACCGCGACGCTGCTGCGTGTGATGCCGAATACGCCCGCGCTGGTGGGGGCTGGCATGACCGCAATTTGCCGCCAGACGACGCTCTCCGCGGCTGATTTGGCATATGCGCAGGGTATTTTTGATGCAATTGGCGAAACGGCGGTCATTGACGAGAAACTGTTTGACGGCTTCATTGCGGTCAGTGGCAGCAGTCCGGCGTATATCTTCATGCTGATTGAAGCAATGGCGGATGCGGCAGTTCGCGAAGGCATTCGCCGCCCGGATGCTGTCAAAATGGCGGCACAAGCGGTGCTTGGCAGTGCCAAAATGGTGCTGGAAACAGGGAAGCATCCGGGGCAACTGAAGGATGAGGTCTGTTCTCCGGCTGGGACGACCATCGAAGCGGTGGCAATGCTGGAGAAGCGCGGTTTCCGGGCGGCAGTGCAAGACGCGATGGCGGTCTGTGCGGAAAAATCCCGGCAGATGTCTAAATAATCAATAAATTCAATATGACAAAAGGGGAGTCAAGCATGACGGAAGCCCGTCCTCGCAAACAGGTTAATATTTACACCGACGGTGCCTGCTCCGGCAATCCGGGGCCGGGCGGCTGGGGATGCATTCTGGAATTTGGACCGCACCGCAAGGAAATGAGCGGCTATATGGCGGGCACGACGAACAACCGCATGGAGTTGTTCGCCGCCATCAGTGCGCTGGGGGCGCTGAAGGAGCCGTGCGACGTGAAGCTGTATTCGGACAGCGCATACCTGGTCAACGCCTTCAACGAGCATTGGATTGACGGCTGGAAGAAGCGCGGCTGGAAGAATGCTGCCGGTCAAGCGGTTGAGAATCAGGATCTCTGGTTCATTTTGCTGGCGCAGACCAAGAAGCACCATGTAACGTTCTACAAGGTCAAGGGTCACGCTGACCATCCGGAAAACATCCGCTGCGACGAATTGGCGACGGGCGCGATTAAGGAGTATCGGCGCATCAACGCCATGGATGAGGAGTCCAAAGCCTGAAATCAGCGTGAGGGAGCGATACATACAACTATTCGCTAAACCACAGTTTCACGAATAGTTGCGCCGATTTTGAAGCAAGGAGGGCGATTCGGTGCCCAATCAGCAGCCTACATACCGCGAACAGGTCGATGCGCAGCGAATCATCCAAATTCGCGAGATTCTCAAAGGCCTGCCGCAAGCCTGTGGTGATTTCATCCGCAGCATTGCCGTGACGACCGGTACGTTCACGCGCTTGGCGTATGCCATCGACCTGCGGACGTTCTTCACATTTTTGCAGCGCGAGCGCGTCGCGTTTGCTGATACGCCGCTGACGCACCTGACCGACCAGCAGATTGGCTCCGTCACGCAGAGCGATTTGACGGCGTACATCGAGTATTTGACCTACTACTTCAAAGAACAGGATGCTGATGAAGAAACTGCCCCGCTGAAGCCGTTGGTCAATCACGAACTGGCGATTAAACGGAAATTGTCAGCAATCCGGTCATTCTACGAATTTCTATTCAAGAATCAGCGAATCAGCGCCAATGTGACGACGCTGGTGTCTCTTCCCAAAATCCACGAAAAGCCGATTATCCGTCTTTCGCAGGAAGAAATGATTCGGATGCTGGAGCAATCCGCAACAGGTGCTGGGTTGTCGGAGCGTCAGAAAACATACCAGAAGCTGACGGCCAAGCGCGATTTTGCGCTGATTTCGCTGTTTCTGGGTACGGGCATACGCGTTTCGGAGTGCGTCGGACTGAATATTTCCGATGTGGACTTGGAAAACAATGCCTTTCTGGTGACGCGAAAAGGCGGCAATCAGGTCGTGCTGTATTTTCCGCCGGAAGTCGCGACGGCACTGGCAGATTATCTGGATGCTCGCCGGGAAATCGCGGCATTGCCCGGTCATGAGGATGCGCTGTTTTTATCCCTGCAAAAGCGGCGGATTACGCAGCGCGCCGTGCAGAATCTCGTGAAGAAGTATGCCTCCGTTGCCGCGCCGCTGAAGCCGAAAATCAGCCCGCATAAGCTCCGCAGCACTTTTGCGACGAACCTCTATCAGGAAACTGGCGATATTTACTTGGTGGCGGATGTGCTTGGGCATTCTTCCGTCGATACGACGCGCAGACACTACGCCGAAATGACTGACCGCCGCCGCCGAATGGCTGCGGAGCGCGTGGTATTGCCGACGCTGGAGGAAGTCACCGGGCATCAACCGCCGGAGCAGGACGAAAATCAGGATACCGAAAAGGGAGAAACGTGACTTCCCTGCCGCGTTTCTCCCCTTTTATTAGGATTCTTCTTCCAGTTCAATGCCCGTGATGCTGATGGCGCGATAATCTGCGTCGCCCATCACGCATTTCATGCAGTTGTCGCAGATTTTGTCCGGGTCAAGGTCGCACCGCTGGCATTCGCCGCAGTCGATGCACTCCCGGTCGTACAGTACACATTGCTTCGCCATTGCGTATCCCTTCTTTCCACCATTATTATAGCAGGTTTCGACAAAAATTCAAGCCGGAACGAACGGTTGTTTGATTTTTGCGGCGAATTGTGCTATAATAGGTGCATCAACACAGAAAGGCGGCGATTTTCCCCATGCAAAGACCTCGTGGCGATAATCAGCAGCGCATCCTCGATTTTATCAAGTCTGAAATTCAAACAAAAGGTTATCCGCCGTCCGTGCGCGAAATTGCGCAGGCGGTCGGGCTGAAATCCACCTCCACCGTGCATGGGCATCTTCAGCGGCTGGAAAAGCGCGGTCTGCTTCACCGTGACGCGATGAAACCGCGTGCCATGGAAGTGACGGGTGACCCGAATTTTATCCGTAACAACTCCACCGCCGTGCCGGTTGTCGGGCGCGTGACGGCGGGTCAGCCGATTTTTGCGGAGGAAAATCTGGAAGAGTATGTGCCGATTCCGGACATTATGCTGGGTGAAGGCGAACACTTCATCCTCCATGTCAAGGGCGATTCGATGATTGAGGCGGGCATCCTTGACGGCGACTACATTATTGTGCGCAAGACCAGCGAGGCGCTCAACGGCGAAATCGTCGTTGCGATGATTGATGACAGCGCGACGGTCAAGCGATATTTCAAGGAGGATGGGCACTTCCGACTCCAGCCGGAAAACCGGACGATGGAACCGATTTATGCGGATGAAGTGACGATACTTGGCAAAGTCACTTCGCTTTATCGCCTGCTGAAGTAAAGGGGGCGAGAAAAATGGCTCAAGGCATGGACGAAAAAGCACTGAAGCGCCAGAAGTATGGCATTCCGACGTACTCATTGGCGGAAGAACTGCTGAACAGCATCTCCCACGGCATCGGTGCAGGCTTAGGCATTGCGGCGCTTGTCCTCTGCATTGTGAAAAGTGCCCATGCGGGCGACGGCTACAAGCTGGCATCCAGCATCGTCTTCGGACTGACGACAACACTGCTGTACCTGATGAGCTGCCTATATCACGCGCTGAAAGTCAATCGCGCGAAAAAAGTCTTTCGCGTGTTCGACCACTGCACAATTTTCCTGCTGATTGCGGGAACGTACACGCCATACACGCTGGTGACGCTGCGCGGCCCGGCTGGCTGGGTAATGTTCGGCATCGTGTGGGCTGTCGCGATTACAGGCGTTGTGCTGAACGCGGTGAACCTTAAGAAGTTTGCAAAAATCAGCGTCGTCTGCTATGTGGCGCTGGGCTGGGTGATTCTGCTGGCTACCAAGACGCTGGTGGCGAACCTCGCCTACCCCGGCTTGGTGCTGCTTGTGGCGGGCGGCGTGGCGTCCGCCGTAGGCGCGGTGCTGTACGCCATCGGCTCAAAGAAGAAGTACTTCCACTCCATTTTCCATTTCTTCTGTCTGATTGGCACGGTGTTGCACTTCTTCTCCATCTACTTCTACGTCCTGTAAAGGAGCGCACGATGCATCAGGAGATTCTTTTCCCGCGCGAAAAAGCAGCGCTGTATCCCCTTCTGGCACAACAGATTGCGGCCTTGGCGGAGGATTCGCAGCCGCTTTCGACGCTGGCGAACGCATCCGCGCTGCTGTATGAAGCGCTGCCGGATATCAACTGGGTGGGCTTCTACCTCGCCAGCGGCGACATGCTGCATCTTGGCCCATTTCAGGGCAGGACGGCCTGCACGCAGATTCCGTTCGGTCGCGGCGTATGCGGCACAGCGGCGGCAACGCGACAGGTGCAGGTGGTGCAGGATGTGCAGCGTTTTCCAGGGCATATCGCCTGTGACAGCGCGTCAAGGTCGGAAATTGTTCTGCCGATTTGGGTGGAGGGGCAGGTCTTCGGCATGCTGGATATTGATTCGCCAAGCCTGAACCGCTTTACAGAGGAAGATGCAGACGGGCTGACCGCGTTCGTTGCATCACTGACCCGTTCGGTGGACTTCGCACATGGATTGCTGAAATAAACAAAATCCCTTCCAAAGTCGTGTGACGATGGAAGGGATTTTTCATATGGTGGATTACAGCCAGTTTTCGTGGGCTGCCTTGTATTCGCGGACAGCTTCATCGGCATCGGCAATCAGTGCCGCCGCCTCATCGGTGGAGTAGACCGTCGCGCCGCTGGCACAGGCGTGTCCCCCGCCGTGGTACTTTTCCGCCACCTGATTGATGGTCAGAAAGCGGGAACGCAGACGGACGCGCGTCGATCCATCCGGCGATTCAATGAACGCCAGCCAGCACAGATAGCCGCGAATGCCCTCCAAATAGGAAATGGCGGCACTTGCCTGCTCGTAGCTGAGCCCAAACTGCGTCTGCACGTCCTTGCTGACGGAGAAATACGCGACACCGTTCTCTGTGCGGTGCATGTTCTCGTAGACGTATGCCTTGAACTTCAGCGAATTGTACTCCACCGAGTAGAGATTCGCGAACAGCCATTCTGTGTCGATGCCGGTATCCAGCAGCATCGCGGCAAGGCGCATGGTGTCGCCGGAAACGCAGGAGAAGCGGAAGCGCCCGGAATCCGTGACCATGCCTGTATACAGATACAGCGCGGCGTCCTTCGTCAGCGTCAGTTCGTCACGGCACTTGTCGTAGAAATCCGCCACCATTTCACACGCGGACGAGCGCTCTTCCTCCACCCACATCAGGTCGCCATACGGTTCGACGTTGATGTGGTGGTCGAGCTTCACAAGCTCCTTGCACAGCGCGTACTTCGGGTTGGAAATGCGGCTGGCGACGGAAACGTCCAGCACAATCGCGAGAGACTGTGCGTACACGTCGTCGGCGACGGGCGCATCATCTTCGCCCAGAAACGCCAGATAGTCGGAATGCTCATCATCCACAATCAGCACTTTCTTGTCGGGGAAGCTCGCCTGAATCAGCGCCTTCATGCCCTTCGTCGCGCCTACGCAGTCCCCATCGACGCGCGAATGCCGGAAGAGCATAATCGTGTCGTATGCCTTCATCTTTTCCAGAATTTGATGCTGTATATCCATTTATTTGCTTTCCCCCATCATTTCATCCAAATCATGCAGCATGGCCATTGCTTCCTCGCGATTTTGCAGCGTCGCGCCGCTGGCTTTCCGTATTTGACGGCAATCGGATTGATGTTGAAGCGGCTTGACCGCAGTTCGCACAGCACGCCCTTGTCGCTCTCGGTGAAGTTGACCCAGATGTCCACGCCGCGCATGTCTGCCATGCTGTTGACCATGCCGCGGGACAGCGTGAAGTCATCCACGCCGTACTCAGCTTTCCCGTCCATCGTCGTATAGACATACGCGACGTTCTTCTCCGTGAACTGCACATGCAGCAGAAACTTCGCCCGCACGACAAGCTGGGCATAATCGCTGGCATACAGATTGCGATAGAGTGCGTTTGTGTCAATCGGCTGCTCCATCAGGTAGGAGGCAAGGCGGAACGTGCGGGCATTCGTCGCGTCATAGCGGAAGCGCCCGGAATCCGTCACCATGCCGGTGACCAGCGCCGTCGCCGCCTGCGGATTCAGCGACCAGCCGCATTCCTGCGCCATCTGCGCCACCAGACCGCAGCAACTCTCGAACGTGTCGTCCGTTGCTTCAATGTCTGCAATTTTCTCCACGAAGATGTGGTGGTCGATGCGGGCGGTCTGCGCGGCAAGTGTGTAACGGGTATCGCTGATAAGCGACTTGGCGGATGTATCCAGCACAATGGCGAGCGCGCCTATATAAGCACTGTCGGGGATTTCATCCATGATGGAATCTTCCATAAAGCCGTAGCGCCCCGCGCCGTCACCCACCATGTGCACCGTTTTGTCCGGATAATTCGCCAGAATCAGGTGCTTGAGGCCAATCTGACTGCCCAGCGCATCACCGTCCGGGTTGGTGTGGCGGTGCAGGATGATGGTTTGGTGCGCGGCGATAGCGTCTCGAATCAGTTCAAACATGTGCAGGAGCCTCTCTTCCGTCAAAATAGCCCTTATAGACGACCTTGTATGGGCTGTTCGGGAACAAATAATGGTGCAAATCAATAAAGTAGTCGTCTGTCATGCTGGCAATGTAGTCCACCACAATCTGGTTTGGATCACAGTCCGCATAGGGCTTGACGCGCGGATAGTATGAGCGAGTCACATAGGCGATATGATGCGTGAAAATGGGCGACGTGGTGTGGTTTTCGCGCAAATCATCCAGCAGCTGCCCGTACATCTCCTGCATCATGGGGCGCACGGTGTCGGACAGGTGCGCGGCCTTGGCAGCTTCGTTGTAAATCAGCTTGTAATTCTCCGCTTTGGACGCCCGCAGCGCCTCGAAATGCACCGCATCCAGTTTGATGTAGGGCTTCCCGTAGCTGTTTTCGATGATGTTGACGACCAGATTGTTGATGATTTCCGCATTCAGCGAGCCAATCTCGTGCTCCGCATAGGCATCCTCTGCCGTCATCTTGACGCGCGCGGCATCCTGCCGATCCTTGCCTAAATAGGCGATAATGTCCGCTACGCGCACGACATTTCCTTCCAGCGTGGAGGGCTGAATGCGGTTCGCATAGCCATCCTCCGTGTAGGCGCGTTCCATCATCCGGTCAAATTCCGCGAAGCTGTCCACCGGCACGGGGCGGTATTCCTCCAGCTCAATTTCGCCGTTGTGTCCGGCAATGCCCACCAGCGTTTGCAAGCTGATGTTGAAGGGGTAAATGCCGTCCAGCACGCGGACAGAGTGGATGTTGTGGCTGAAATGCCGCCCGGTGTGCAGCATGGAAATCTCGTTCAGAAACACTTCGCCCGAATGCGCAAACGGCGGATGCCCGATGTCATGCCCCAAGGCAATCGCCTCAATCAGGTCGAGATTGAGGTTCAGGGCGCTGCCGATGGTGCGCGCAATGCGGGATACCAACTGCACATGCAGGCTGCGGCGCGTCACGTCATCGTTGCGGATGAGTGAAAACACCTGCGTCTTGTCGGTATAGCGGTTGAAATACGGACAGTGCATAATTTTATCCACATCATGCAGGAAAGCTGGTCGCCAGACGCTGCCCGCATCACGCGGCGAGGCTGCGCGGCGGATGACGCTTGTATTTGGGCAGAAAACCTTGGGGCTTGTGCCGTGCTGCCGGTCGCTTTCAATCCGGCGCGTCATTTCTTCAGATAATGATTCAAAACGGGGCATTCAATCGCCTCTTTTCATTGCGCTTCTGTTCCATCCAGTGCGCTGAGCGCGGCTTCATCCGCCACCAGCGTGAAATCAGGATGCAGCTGGAGAATCGAAGCCGGAACGCGCGGGGTCACAGGTCCGAAAAACGCCTGTTTGAGGATATTTGCCTTGCTTTCGCCGGACACGACCATCACAATCCGCCGCGCCTGCATGATGCCGCAGATGCCCATCGTGTAGGCGAAATGCGGCACATCCGCTTCCGATGCGAAAAAACGTTTATTCGCCTGAATGGTGGCATCCGTCAGCGCAACGCGGTGTGTGTCCTTTTGGAACACGTCCTCCGGCTCATTAAAGCCAATGTGCCCATTCGGCCCAAGTCCCAGCAGCTGGAGATCAATGCCGCCCAGCTGGCGGATGGTTGCGTCGTAATGGCGGCACTCCGCGTCGCCGTCTTCTGCCATGCCATTCGGAATGTGCGTGTTCCTCAGGTCAATCTGGATATGGTCGAAGAAATTCTCCCGCATGAAATGCGCATAGCTCTGCGGATGGCCGGCGGGCAGACCGACATATTCATCCAAATTCACCGTCGATACCTGCCGGAAATCAACATCGCCCTTATGTTCCCACGCGATGAGCTGCTGATACGTGCCAATCGGGCTGGAGCCGGTTGCCAGTCCAAGAACGGAATCGGGTTTCAAAATCACCTGCGCCGAAAGAATGTTCGCCGCTTGTCGGCTGAGATGCTGGTAATCCCGTGCGCGAATGATCTTCATATCGCTGCCTGCCTTTCTGCAAACGGGGACAAATCCCCTCTATACAGTATAGCATAAATTGCAGCGTCTTTCAACTATTGCGCGGAAAGGAAGCGGCGAATGTCCAAAATCATATGGACAAATCGGTAGCAATTTGGTATAATCATAACAGGACAATCCACTGCGGAAGAAATTCCATATATGAAGGAGGAGCACTCTATGATTTACTATGTCAATCAAGCCATGCTGCATGATGGTGACGGCAGCCTCGGGACTCCCTTCCGTCGCATCAGCTAAGCCGCCAAGATCGCCAAGCCCGGTGACGAAGTGCTGGTGTTTCCCGGTGTGTACCGCGAATATGTCAATCCGGAACGCGGCGGTACGGAAGATGCGCCCATTCTCTATCGCTCCATCGAGCCGCTGGGCGCGGTGATTTGCGGCGCAGAGCGCATCAAGGGGTGGACGCCCTATCAGGGCACGGTGTGGACGGTGCGCGTGAAGAACAGCACGTTCGGCGCGTATAATCCGTACACGACGGAGGCTTTCGGCGACTGGTACTTTGCGCCGACGGTGCGCCACACGGGTGCAGTGTATTTGAACGACCAGATGCTCTACGAGGCGGAATCGCTGGAAGAGTGCATTGCGGGCGAAATTTACAAGCCGTCGTGGGATCCGCAGGGATCTACCTTCAAGTGGTTCAGCGAGCAGGACGGCGACGAAACCGTGCTGTATGCCAATTTCCACACGCAAGACCCCAACCGCGAGAAGGTGGAAATTAACGTCCGCCGCCGCTGCTTCTTCCCAGAGAAAACGGGCTGCGGGTACATCACGGTGCATGGCTTCAAAATCGAGAAGGCCGCAACGACATGGGCGCCGCCAGCTGCGTTTCAGGACGGCATGATTGGCCCGCACTGGTCGAAGGGCTGGATTATTGAGGACTGCGAAATTACGAACAGCAAGTGCTGCGGTATTTCGCTGGGCAAATACTACGACCCGGAAAACGACCACTACTTCACGAAAAAGCACCTCAAAAGTCCGACGCAGATGGAGCGCGACGCGGTTTGCCGCGGGCAGTATCACGGTTGGCTGAAGGAAAACATCGGCAGGCACATCCACCGCCGCTGCAACATCCACAACTGCGAGCAGACGGGCATTGTCGGACGTATGGGCGCGGTCTATTCCGTGATTGAGAACAACCACATCCACCACATCAACAACATGCAGGAGCTTGGCGGCGCGGAAATCTCCGGCATCAAGCTGCACGCGGCGATTGACGTGGTGATTCGCCGCAACCACATCCACGACTGCACCATGGGCGTCTGGTGCGACTGGGAGGCGCAGGGCACGCGCATCACGCAGAATCTGCTGCACCACAACGAGCGCCCAGCGTACTGTACATGGGCAGTCGGCGGTATGGAAAGTCAGGACATTTTCGTGGAGGTTGGACACGGCCCGACGCTGATTGACAACAACATCATGATGTCGAAAGTGTCCCTGCGATTCGCGACGCAGGGCGTGGCGCTGGTGCATAACCTCATGCTGGGTACGTTCACCTGCGTCGGCGGCGGCACGAGCTGGCGCTATACGCCTTACCATATCCGCCATCGCACGGAGGTCGCAGGCTTCATGACCATCCTCCATGGCGACGACCGCTTCTACAACAACATCTTCGTGCAGGCGCACCCGGTGGATGCTCCGGCAAAGCAGGGCGATCCGGGCGAAAACGAGCGCGTCGTGGGCACTTGGTGCTTCGACGACTACCCGACCGAGCAGGAGTGGCTGGATCAGTTCGACTTGGACGTGGCGCGCCCGGACATGGGCAAGCTGGAAGAGTACCACTTCGGGCATCTGCCGGTCTGGGCAGACGGCAACGCCTATTTTGCGGGCGCGAAGCCGTGGAAGAAGGAAAAAGACTGCTGCGTTAAGTCCGAAAAGCCATATTTCATGCTGGTAGAACGTGAAGGACAGATTTTCCTTGATACCGACGTGGCGGAGCTGATCGGCGCGTTCCGCGGCGGATTGGTGGACAGCGACACGCTGGGGCGCGCGTTTGAGCCGGATCAACGCTTTGAAGCGGCGGATGGCTCGACCATCGTGTTTGACAGTGACTTCTACGGCAATCACCGCGGGGCAAGGGTGCTTCCCGGTCCGTTCGCGACGCTGGATGCGTCGATGCAGCCGCTGTTCTAATCAAAATAAGAAGAAGGTGTGGAGGTTGTCAAGCTGCCTCCACACCTTCTTCTATACTGATTTTACGCTGCAATCAGCCGCAGAATCAACAGCGGGAATTTTACATGACTGGACTTCGCACGGCTTGAGTTCCACGGTTCTGCCGCCCAGATTCTCGTAAATGCGGTGCGAAATGGAGAGCACGGTGCGTCCCTCGGAGGCGCGGCGGAGCGCTTCCAGTACGCGCGCTTCGGTTTCGGCATCGAGGTTTGCAGTGATTTCGTCCAGCAGCAGCACCGCTGTGTTTGCCGCTGCCGCGCGGGCAATGGACAGCAGCTGCCACTCCCCCTGCGAAAACATGCCGTCTGTGCAGATGGTATTGTACCCGTCCGGAAGCGCGCGGATGGCGTCATCCATTCCCGCCAGTTTCGCGGCATTCTGTGCCATTTTCTCGGTGATGGTCGGGTCGGAAAGCGTAATCTGGTCAAGCACCGTCCCCGGTACGCGGGAGAAGTGCTGCTCCACGCAGCCGATGCACGCGCGGCGCTCATGGTCGGGAATCGCCGAAACGTTCACGCCGCCGATGGTAATCTCCCCCTTTTCCGGCTGATAAAGCCCCAGCAGCAGCCGGAACACCGTGCTTTTGCCCGCGCCTGTTCTGCCAACCAGCGTGACCTGTTCCCCTTCCTTCATGCTCATGGAGAAGTCGGACAGCACCGGCTTTTCGCCGTAGCCGAACGTCACATGGGACAGCACAACGTCGCCGCGCGCGGTATTCTTTCGCTCCTGCGGAATGGCGCGTTCCGGCTGATTAAGGAACGCGTCGATGCGCTTGACACCCGCCATAGCGGACTGAATCGTCTGAATCTCTATGCCGAGGCTTTCAATCGGCGAAAAAATGCGGGAAATGTAGTTGATGATGGCGACCGACGTACCGACCGACATGCCGAACAGTGCCAGCACATCCGCATTGCCCGACGCGGAGAGCAGCATCACGATGCCCACGACGGCAGCGTTGAGCAAGAAGACGACGGGCGAGTAAATCGCGTCGTAGAAATTCGTCTTTTCCATTGCGGCATAGCTTTCGCCGATGCGCTGGTCATAGCGCTGCTCCATGTAGCTTTCCAGTCCCAAGGCATGAATGGTGCGGATGTTGTGCAGCGTTTCCGGTACCTGCCCGGACACGGCGGCGACGGCGCGACGGTTCTCCAGCTGCGCGGCGAGCATCCGCTTCTGCACAAAACGGGTGAAAATGGCGAACAGCGGCAAAATCACCAGCAGCACCAGCGCAGCGGCGAAGCAGAGGTTCCGGATCGTGCCGAGCAGTTTGTCCCGGCCAAGCAGGAAGCTATAAAACGCTTCGGGTGCGTCAAACTGCGATCCTGCCTTCCACGGCGTAAACAGGCGGCAGAAAAAATCCTTCACAGGGAATCCCCCTTTTTCCTTGATAGAGCAAGTATAGCAGGCTTTTGCAAAAAAAGCAACGCACCGGGCATCCGGCACGCCGCCGGGCGTTG
>ERZ780185.912-NODE-912-length-14761-cov-3.391541_pt1 | contig 14761 bp, 9 predicted proteins | sample MGYA00511365_ERZ780185 | MGnify/ENA primary metagenome ERZ780185 (study PRJEB29588, sample SAMEA2151606) | human gut metagenome | biome: human gut; feature: human-associated habitat; material: faeces | place: Denmark | collected 2008/2010 ...
CTCACCACAGATATGTTTCTTTCTTACCACACCCGCGTTTCTTTCTTACCACAGCTGTGGTAAGAAAAGAACATTGCTGTGGAAAGATTAGTTTTTAGAGAAAAACAAGGTAGTACATCGCAGTTTTTTTCCTAACTCTTAGGTGTCATCTACGCATCATACAGCGACAATCAGTAGAAGCCTTTATCAAATCCACTTCTGTGCCCTACCCAAAGAACGCACAACGGCAGCAAACTCTTCCCGAGGAATGATAGCCTTATTACGTGTTTTCAAACGATTATTATAAACGGTCTGAGGTGAATAATGCAAGAATTCGGCAATCTTCACACTATCAGTGATACCTAAACGCACCAAAGCATAAATGCGCAATTCCGTATTCAGTAACTCACCATCTTTTAGCACAATCTGCTCGTCAGGATGGAGCAAGGCATTGAAGTCACTTACAAAATCCGGATAAATGTGCAAGAAGATAGCATCAAAGTTATGATAGAACTCTTTCAACTCATTCTGTGCCATAGAATGAGTATCGGTCAATGCTTTCACATCCTCCAACTGGTTTGCCTTAAGCTTACGATTGATATTTTTCCGATACTCATCCAGCTTACTGATATAATTGGAACAAATGGAAAAGACATAACCTATGTATTCCTCCTTCACATAGTTGGATTCACGAAGCTGATTATTGGTATCCCTCAACTGTTCATTCAAAGAAGTAAGCTGTACATTCGTTTCTGCCACTTGTCCGTGCATTTTCGAAAGCTCTTCCACATGCTTATTCAAGCGGTTGTTTGCCTCATTCAGCTGTTGGCGCGACTGCTTCAACCGCTTCATCTGCTTGTATATATATAGGAAGGCAAACAAGGATATCAAAGACAAGACACTGACCAGTACCAAATACATACGTAACCGCGCTTCTTGCCTCTGATTACGTTCCTGATAGATCTGATGAATGGTGTCCTGCACCGCAGAGATGCCCACTACCCTCACCCGGTTCCGATATGCCAAGGCATTCTGCAAGCAGTAACTCATGTAGACATAGGCATGGTCAATATCACCCAAACTAAAAAGTACCCCCGCCAGCTCTTCCAACGAAGCAATATCTTTATTGGAGATACGTACATCGGCCATAGCAGAATATATCAGGTAAGTCAGATAATTTTCCTGCTCATCGGACTCGCGATAAAAGCAGGCCAGCACGTAAGCATTCATGGCATCGCGCCGAGTGTCGAATGCAGAATTAAGAATTCCCTTCTGCAAACGTTCTTTAAAAACATACATACTGTCCGTACCTTGTACTACCTGCCCTTTATACCACAAGAACAAGGGGTCTTCAGGGGTAAGAACCATATTCAAAGAGTCCTTGTAAACACGCTCCAACTGTGCATAATGTTCATGCAAAGTACCCATTTCACTACCGGTATACTGATTGAAATGCGAATACAGATACAGCATTTGCCCGTAATAGTCCACTAATAATTCTTTGGGGAGCGAACCGCCTGAAACTCCGCGCAATTCATCCTGAGCTTCTTTCAACAAACCGGTGGCAGCCAACAGAAAAGACTTTTTTATCTTCCACTCCATCTGCCGGTATTTATCATTCTGCTTATAAACTATATTCAAATTGTCTACCACATAATTCATTGCAGAATCGGCGTTATAGACGCAATACTCATCATAAAGATTTTTATTCAGCCAATATCTCTCTTCCAAAGTACGCACATCCTTTTGCAGCTTGTGCAACTGGGCAATCTTCGCCTCTTTAAGCATAGCAAACGTGTTTTTTTGCGCAATCAGAGAGTCAAGGCGCACCAGCAGTTCTTTTATCTTTTCACTGTAAGGTGCCGCATTCAGAAAGGTACACCCCATCAGTAAAAATAGTAAAGCTATGATTTTTCTTTTCATTTCTATTATTTATATAAAGCTGAGAGCACAAAGATAAATTAATCTATCTAAACATAAGCTACTTCTACCCTAAAAAGTACATGAAAGTTAAGAGGTATTTCGACCATTTACAGCGATAAAACAGCATATACAGACCTCCTTCCATAGTAGCTGACCTTTACTTTATACAGCAATCAGCAAGAATATAACTCGCTATATATGTGGCATTTACATTTTACTCCGACTTACTTCTATACATTACCCGCCTATCGGACGAATAAGGTTGTCCACTATCTTTGCAACAGAGAAAGAAAAGTGTACTATAGAAAACATCCAATCTCTATTAGAACATACTTTTCTAAAATAAATTAAATCTTTTAATTAAAGTACTATGAGAATGATTACAAGAAATCTTCTTACGCGGAGTTACAAGCTCCTTCTGACATTACTCGTACTGCTAATGTCAACAAATGCATTTGCCCAACGATTGACAGCTACGGGTAAAGTAGTAGATGCCGCAGGCCTGGAGGTCATTGGTGCATCTGTATTGGAAAAGGGAACAACCAACGGTGTTGTTACCAATCTGGATGGGGAGTTTTCCCTGAGTGTAGGACAGAATGCCACACTGGTAATATCCTTCATCGGCTACAAAACGATAGAGGTAAAAGCAGCCACCAACATGAATATCACATTGCAGGAAGACAACGAACTGCTGGACGAAGTGGTAGTTATCGGTTATGGAAGTGTGAAGCGTAAAGACGTACCCCCTGCCGTATCTACGGTTTCTACAAAGGATTTGGACCAACGCCCCATTGTATCGGCAGCCCAAGCCCTACAAGGTAAAGCAGCCGGTGTGTCGGTTATGCAACCCAGCGGCGAACCGGGCGGAGGTATGAGTATCCGCGTACGTGGTACTACCTCGTTCAACGGTAGCAACGACCCGCTCTACGTAGTGGATGGTGTACCCGTGGATAACATTAACTTTCTCTCTCCCAACGACATTGAAAACCTCTCTATTCTGAAGGATGCCTCATCAGCAGCCATCTACGGTTCGCGCGCAGCCAACGGTGTGGTATTGATTACTACCAAGAGCGGCTCGGCAGGCAACGCCAAAGTAGCATTGAACGTACAATATGGCATGACAAAAGTAGGCAAGAGCATGGAAGCACTGAATACAGAACAGTACCGCGAATTGCAAGAAGAAATCGGGGCTGTAAATCCAACTGCTCTTGAAGGGCTGACCGACCAGACAGACTGGTTTGACGAGGTTTACAAGACCGGACAAACCCAGAATTACCAAGTGTCCGTATCAAACGGAAATGAAAAGATGAAATACTTCCTCTCTGCCGGTTATCTGGATGAAAAAGGTATTTTGGAAGGAACATACTTCAAGCGGTATAGCTTCCGCGCCAATATCGACAACCAAATACGCAGCTGGCTGAATGTAAGTGCCAATATCTCCTACTCCGACAACATCGGAAACACCGGCATCATCTCCGGTACGGGTGCCAACCGTGGTGGTGTAGTCCTCTCGGTCATCAACACTCCGACCTATGCTCCTATTTGGGATCCTGAAAAACCGAATCAATACAATAAGAACTTCTATGGAGTGAACATCATGAACCCGATGGAAAACCTGGCCCGCCAGAAAAACAACAAGAACAAGGAAAACCGCCTCATCGCATCCGGAGCCGCTACCATCAGCTTCCTGCCCAACCTAAAGTTGAAATCATCTGTAGCCCTGGACCGCCGTAACGGTGTAAGCACCACATTCCTCGATCCAATATCGACCACCGACGGACGCAACAGCTTCGGTACAGCCTCTGACAACCGGAATATGAATACCGTGTTGGTTTTCGATAATATATTGACTTACAATACCAATATCAAGAAGCACGGCATCGACGTAATGGCAGGTTCTTCCTATACCAAATCGGACTATACCAACAGCTGGATAAACGGCTCACATTTCCGGGACGATAAAATACAGACCCTGAACGCTGCCAATAAAATTTCATGGGACGGTACCGGAACAGGAGCTTCACAGTGGGCCATCTCTTCCTATTTCGCCCGTGTGTCCTACAACTATGACAGCAAGTACATGCTTACCATGAACATGCGTGCCGACGGTTCATCCAAGCTGCATCCCGACCATCGCTGGGGTATTTTCCCCTCCTTCTCGGCTGCATGGCGCATTTCGTCGGAAAAGTTCATGAAAGACATCGCTTGGATTGATGACTTGAAGCTCCGCGGTGGCTGGGGACAGACCGGTAACCAAAGCGGTATAGGCGATTACTCGTATCTGCAACGTTACAACATCAACCGCATACCCTGGTTTGAAGAAGGTAACGACCATGCAGTTCCCGGTATCAGCCAGGCCAACCTGAGAACAAGTGACCTGAAATGGGAAACTACCAACCAGACGAACATCGGTCTTGACTTGACTGTACTGAACAACAGACTAACCTTCAGCATGGACTACTATTACAAGAAAACTACAGACATGTTGATGAATGTAAGTCTGCCTGCTGGTGCGGCAGCAACCACCAGCATCACCCGTAACGAAGGCGAGATGACCAACAAGGGATTCGAGTTCGCCATCAACTCCCATAACCTGACCGGCGAGTTTTCTTGGGATACAGACTTCAACATTTCTTTCAATAAGAACAAGCTGACCAAGCTGTCATTGCAGAAAATCTATACAGCAGCAAGCAGCGCCGAGGTGGTGAAAGAAAATATCGTACGCAATGAGCCCGGACGTCCTTTGGGTGGTTTCTACGGCTACATCAGCGACGGTGTAGACCCCGAAACCGGTAACCTGGTTTATCGCGACCTTAACGAAGACGGCAAGATTTCCACTTCTGACCGTACCTATATCGGCGACCCGAATCCCGACTTCATCTACGGATTGACAAACACCTTTACATGGAAAGACCTCAGCCTGAGCATCTTCATCCAAGGAAGCTACGGAAACGACATCTTCAATGTGTCCCGTATGGAAACCGAAGGTATGTATGACGGTAAAAACCAGTCAACGGAAGTATTGAAACGCTGGAGAATTCCCGGACAGATTACGAATGTCCCGAAAGCCAACTTCAACATCAAGAACTCCACTTACTTTGTAGAAGACGGCAGCTACCTGCGTGTCAAAGACATTTCACTCTCTTACAACATCCGTTGCCGCCAGTTCAAGAAATGGGGTATCAGCCGCGTACAGCCCTATTTTACCGCCAGCAATTTGCTGACCTGGACCAGCTATTCAGGTATGGATCCTGAAGTGAACCAATATGGCAACAGCGGTTCTGTACAGGGCATCGACTATGGAACTTACCCGCAGAGCAAATCATTCGTTTTCGGTATCAATGTTGAATTCTAAAAAAGGAAGAAATAACTTATGAAACTAAACCATATATATAAAAGTATAGCTTGCGGTGTATTGTTGGCAATGACCGCAACCTCATGTGACTTGGACTATAATCCGGTAGACACCTACTCGGATGTAACGGAAGGAGTGAACAAAACTGATGAAAAGCCTATCTTCAATAGTGTGCAAGACGTGGAAACTTCAATGGTAACCCTTCACAAAAAATTTCGTGACCAGCAGGAGCACTGGTATGTCGACAAACTGCTTATCGGTGACGCTCATTCCGATAATGCCTACGCCGGAACAACGGGGGCCGAAGTGGTGCCTTACGAAACCAACTCCATTGAAGGCTCTAATTCTGTACTAAAACGTGACTGGGACCGTTTCTTAGGCGACATTGCCGTTGCCAACCGCATCATCGTGGGCTGTGACCAGCTCAAGGCACTCAGTGAAAGTGAACGCGGCAAGTATCAGTCACAAGCCAAGATATTCCGTGCCATGGTCATGTTCGATATGGTACGCTTATGGGGTAACTTCCCGGTCATCACTACCGTGGGCGGTGACATTACCGAAGACAACGTAGAAGAAATGTACCCGACCTATTTTCCTCCACAGAATACGGCTGAAGAGGCTTACGCCCAAATAGAGAAAGACCTGACTGAAGCAGTGGAAAACCCCAACACACCGACAAACGACACATCAGACAAGAGCATACTTACCAAATCGGTGGCACGTGCCATGCTTGCCAAGGTCTATGCAGAAAAACCTCTGCGCGATTATGCAAAGGTTATCAAATATGCCGATGAACTTGCTGCCGACGGCTTCGACCTCGTGGAAGACTTCAGCGACCTTTGGGCGTATGATACGGAAAAAAAAGACTGCCGGGTACGCAATACCAAGGAGGCAATTCTCGAAGCCCACTTTCCTCCCGGCTCCGGCAACTGGTGTACTTGGATGTTCGGCCGTAACTTGAGCAACTGGGATGAAAGTTTCACCTGGGCCAAATGGATTACCCCTTCCCGTGACCTTATCCGCCTCTATGAAGAGCAAGGAGACACGAAACGTTACAATGAATCTGTTGTATGGTATGACTGCGGATGGAGCAACTATTATCCGGCAGACCATTATGCCTTCATGTACAAATGCCGCTCTGCGTTCAACAGCATTATCTATCTGCGATATGCCGATATCCTGCTCCTCAAAGCCGAAGCAAAAATTATGGGAGAGGCTCCCGACCTGAACGGTGCAGCCGACATCATCGACCGCATCCGCAACCGCGCCGGACTGGGCAAACTTCCACAAAGCACCCGCAGCAGTAAAGAAGCATTGCTCCAAGCTTATATGGACGAACGCCGCATGGAGCTTGCCTTTGAAGGACAGCGCTGGTACGACCTTTGCCGCCTCAATAAGGTAGAAGAAGTGATGAACGCCGTTTACGCCAAAGACAGCGGCCGCCATGCACAAGAAAATCTGTTCAATGAGAACTCCTATCTGCTGGCTATTCCCCAAGGAGCCATCGACCAGAACGAAAATCTGATACAGAACCCGGGCTATTAATACTAATGAGTAATATAAAAATCAATTGAATATGAATTTAAGAAATATATTCACTACCGCATTAGGCTGCTTCACCATACTGGCAGCCTGCGGCAATGACAATGACAGTAACATCACCCCTACACCGGAACCCAAGCCAGACCAACCCACGGAAGAGGCAAAGGATGTTACCCTCTATGTAACGAACACCAGTCGTACTTATGATTTGACAAAGTCCGGGCTGGCCTTCGGCACCGGAAGCAACATGTCACCTTCTACCGTGACACTTGACCCTGCCACCCGCTATCAGGAAATGGACGGTTTCGGTGCAGCCATCACCGGCTCTACCGGTTACAACCTGATGCAGATGACACAAGAGAACCGCACGAAGTTTCTGACTGAAACATTCTCGGACAAAGAAGGCTACGGCTTCAGCTATGTACGTATTGCCATCGGTTGTTCCGACTTCTCATTCAGTGAATTCACTTGCTGTGACGAAAAGGGACTTGAGCACTTTGCCCTTCCGATGGAAGACACCAAATATGTGATTCCTATATTGAAGGAAATTCTGGCAATCAATCCTGCCGTCAAAATAATTGCCGCTCCCTGGACATGTCCGAAGTGGATGAAAGTGAAAAGCCTGGAGAAACGTGTACCCTTTGACTCATGGACCAGCGGACACTTGAACCCCGAATATTACAGAACGTATGGCGACTATTTCGTAAAATGGATACAAGCTTTCGAAAAGGAAGGCATCAAAATCCACGCTGTGACTCCGCAGAACGAACCGCTGAACCACGGTAACTCAGCATCCTTGTTCATGGGATGGGAAGAAGCCCGTGACTTCATCAAGACTGGCCTGGGCCCTGCCTTCAAAGAAGCCGGAGTTACTACAAAGATTTATGTTTTCGACCATAACTACAACTACGACAATCTGGCCGACCAAAAAAGTTACCCTACCAAGATTTATGATGATGCGGAAGCCTCACAATACATTGCGGGCGCTGCCTACCATAATTATGGCGGTAACCGTTCTGAGTTGCTGAATATCCACAAACTCTATCCCAACAAGGAACTGCTTTTTACGGAAACCTCCATCGGTACTTGGAACTCCGGTCGCGATTTGGAAGCACGCCTGCTTAACGATATGGAAGAAATAGCATTGGGAACAGCCAACAACTGGTGCCGCGGCACCATTGTGTGGAATCTGATGTTAGACAGTGACCTGGGACCGGTAAGCCCCTCAGATGGTTCTTGCAAGACCTGCTACGGTGCAGTGGATATTGACAATACAAACTATTCTAAAATTGTCCGTAATTCCCATTATTACCTTATCGGGCACATGTCTTCAGTCGTGAAACCGGGAGCTGTACGTATCGGAACGACCGGTTACACAGCCAACGGAATCACCTACTCCGCCTTCGAGAATACGGACGGTACCTATGCATTCGTATTGGCAAACAACAATGCAGATGCCAAGCGAATCACCGTAAGCGACGGCACACACTACTTTTCCTACGAAGTTCCGGCCAAAGCAGTCGTTTCTTACCGTTGGAAAAAATAAAACTAATAATTTAAACAGAAGATTATAATGAAAAGCTTAAAATACTATCTAATGGCATTGGCAGGCATAGCCATGCTGAATGCTTGCAGCGATGACGATCCGGTTCCCGGCAACCCGACAATGGACTTTCAGGCAGAACCTTCTTCAGCCTTGTTCGGAGACAGTCTGCCTTTTACAATCAAGGCATCGGACGCAGATGTACCCCTTTCCACGTTAAAAGCGCGGTTATACTTCAGCGACGAAATGGTGTCAGAGACTATAATCCGTACAAAAGTAAACGGTCAAGACTATACCGGGAAAATATATGTTCCCTATCTGGCAAATATTCCCAACGGAACAGCTACATTGAAGTTCATTCTGCAGAACATCAATTTCACAATTACAGAAAAAAGCTATGACGTGGCGCTGAGTCGTCCGGACTTCCCCTACCTAACTCTGATTTCCGGAGACCAAGAATACCGCATGGAAAAAGTCGCAGCCAATCAGTATAGCGTGACCGGTGAATTTGCACAAAAAGTGAAAGGTTACATCAAAGCTCCTAAAGTAGGCGCCAACGGGAATGAAATCAACTTCGGATGGAGCAACGGTGCCATTACACAAGGTACCTCCAGTGAAATTACCTTCTCCAATCTGTCAGCTGGAGAATATTCCATCTCCTTCAATACGTTGACTTATGCAGCCGCTCCTTTCGTGAAACTACTGCTGAACGGTTCTGAAATGGAGATGGTGGATGATGACCATTACAGCATCGACCTCAATCTGAAGCAAGGGGACAACATCACTGCAGACATTCCCAACTTCGACCAATATTGGATAGACCCCGACTTCTTCGAAAAGAATGAAGACGGTTCGCTGAAGTTCCTGCCCATCGATGGAACTTATCGCGTCATTGCCAACCTGGCCCTGAATTATCTGGAAGTATTGAAAATGAACGGAACAAGCACCGCCACTCTGAACGATGACGGAACCGGCGCCCTTTGGATTATCGGTGACGGTATCGGTAAACCTTCCGTAGCGACCAATGCCGTAGGTTGGACTACAGAAAAAGGTCTCTGCATGTCACAGATTGAAGCGAAGAAGTATCAGGTAACAGTAGTAGCGGGAGAGCAAATCAAATCTGATGACATCAACTTCAAGTTCTTCCACCAGCAAGGTTGGGGAGGTGAATATAAAAACGATGCCTTGTCTACCACCAGTGACTTAGTATTTATAGGTGACGGTACCAACGGACGTGATGCCGGCAACTTGGGCCTCGTAGAAGGCAAAAGCCTGGAAAACGGTGTCGCTTACCGGTTCACAGTTGACGTAACGGCAGGTGTCTCTTCGGCAGTTCTGACAGTAGAAAAGGTAGAAAGATAGACGGATAACGCAGAAGATTAACTAAATGAGAAAGGGGCTGGCTCTATAAAAGAGTTCAGCCCCTCTTGTTTATGCAGAATATATGTTCCGGATTTAGCTTAAACCTTCTTTCGCCTCCTCTTGTGGAATACGTACCGAAGTGTAAAGCTCAAGAATGGCGGCTATCGTCAGAGACACAATCCATTCATTGCCCCTTGTAAAGAGCATGAATGCCCCCGTAAGCACCAGCAAAAGCGCACCGAATATTTGCTGTCGGCGCAGGCGTTTGACAGTGGGACTTTTACATTTGGACGGAGAATTAATTTGGGCCAAAGCAACCATCGTAGCGCCGATAGTATATATATAAGGTGAAAGAGGCCAGCCCGTGATATAAACGGCAGCTCCTGCCAAGAGCATCACGGCCCCTACTGCGAAAAGGGCGGGTATCAGTTGTTTCATTCTTCTATATCTTCTTCAAATACATAAATATCCTCATTGGGCTTTTTCATCAGATACTTCTCACGGGCAATCCGTTCGATGGCACCGGAGTCGACGGCAAGCTCATTGAGCCGTTCGGTATTCTCCTCGTATTCCTTGCGGTACTTTTCTATTTCATCGCGCAGACGGCTTTCTTCCCGGGCGTAACCCAAACGGCGTACAACACTGTTCTCATCCAGGAACCCGATAATTACAGCAAACAACGCAAGCGTAATCAGATATTTATGCTTGCGGACAAAAGACCAAAGAGAAGCAAGTTTATCCATCTCGTTATCTACTATTTAGCAATTTATCATTCATGATGGAGCTTGTCCATCATATAACTTCACGTCACAAAGATAAGAGGAATAACCGAAAGATTTCTTTTTTTTGTGTACATTTGCACAAAAAGCAAAGAATATCCCAAATATGGAAAACTATATCGTATCTGCACGGAAATATCGTCCCTCGACCTTTGAGTCCGTAGTAGGCCAACGTGCACTGACCACTACCTTGAAGAATGCCATTGCCACCGGAAAACTGGCGCATGCCTATCTTTTTTGCGGTCCAAGAGGCGTGGGAAAAACAACTTGTGCCCGTATCTTTGCTAAAACAATCAATTGCATGAGCCCCACAGCAGACGGTGAAGCATGTAACCAGTGTGAATCCTGTACTTCCTTCAATGAGCAGCGCTCCTACAATATCCATGAGCTGGATGCCGCCTCAAACAACTCTGTGGATGACATCCGCCAATTGGTGGAGCAGGTACGCATTCCACCTCAGATAGGCAAATACAAAGTATATATCATTGACGAGGTACATATGCTGTCCGCCTCGGCTTTCAATGCTTTCCTGAAAACACTGGAAGAGCCTCCACGCCATGCCATATTCATCCTTGCCACTACCGAGAAGCACAAGATATTGCCCACCATCCTTTCACGCTGCCAAATATATGATTTCAGCCGGATTGGTGTGGAAGATACCGTAGCACACCTCGCATATGTCGCCTCCAAAGAAGGTATCACTGCTGAACCGGAAGCGTTGAATGTCATTGCCCTCAAAGCAGACGGCGGTATGCGCGACGCACTATCCATCTTCGACCAGGTGGTAAGCTTCACCGGAGGACACATCACCTATAAGAGCGTGATTGAAAACCTCAATGTGCTGGACTATGAATACTACTTCAAACTAACCGGATTCTTTCTTGAGAACAAAATCAGTGACGCGTTGCTATTACTGAATGATGTGCTCAACAAAGGCTTCGACGGCAGCCACTTCATCACCGGACTTTCATCCCACCTGCGCGACTTGCTTGTCAGCAAAGACCCGGCGACACTGCCGTTGCTTGAAGTGGGCGCAAGCATCCGCGAACGTTACCAAGCACAAGCACAGCAATGCCCCCTCCCTTTTCTTTACCGTGCCATGAAGCTCTGCAACGATTGTGACCTGAACTACCGTGCCAGTAAAAACAAACGGCTACTGGTAGAGCTCACTCTGATACAAGTGGCACAACTGACCGCCGAGGAGGACGACGGTGCCAATGGGCGCAGCCCTAAACAAGCTATAAAACCCATATTCACGCAGCCTGCCGCCGCTCAGCAGCCACAGGCCACTGCTGCCACGCCCCAACAAACCGTACAGCCGGCAGTACAGACAAACAGCACTCCCCAACCTGCTGCCACGCAGCATAGTAATGCAACAACTCCACATGCTACACCTACTGCCGTATTAATGGCGCAAGGGAGAGAAGAGAAAAAAATTCCGGTCATGAAAATGTCCGGATTAGGGGTCTCCATCAAACGCCCCCATATAGAAGAGGAACAAAGAAACCCTTCATCTAACCCTACTGCCGCCCACCAAGCAGCACAACCGGAAGAAGACTACATCTTCAATGAAAGGGATTTGAACTATTACTGGCAGGAGTATGCCGGACGTATGCCCAAGGAGCAAGTAGCCATAGCCAAGCGCATGCAGAACATGCGCATCACTTTAATAAATGACACAACTTTTGAGGCTGTGGTAGATAATGAAATCGTTGCCAAGGAATTTACCGGCATGATACCCACTCTGCAAAATTACCTACGTACCCGGCTAAAGAACCGCAAAGTCACCATGACTGTCCGGATTAGTGCTCCTACCGAAAAGGTACGTGCCTATGGACGCGTTGAAAAATTCCAGATGATGGCACAAAAGAACAGTGCACTGTTACAACTAAAAGAAGAGTTTGGTTTGGAACTCTATTAATCCCTTCCAATCTCCTGCATAAAGTTGCTAACAAATTGACTATAAAGGAGAAAAAAAGCATCTATTTAATTTTTTATTTACTCGTTTATATTTATTTTTGCCAATAATAAACAAAAGAGGCAAACAAACATTTGAGAACAAAAATGATTATATGGATGCTATTGGGGCAGATATTGTATACTTCTGTCTTATCAGCACATACAATAGCCAATCAAGAAAAGCAGAGTATTCTGCAATCATTGGTCAAAAGACAAGTTCTCTATGATGACTCCATATCCATAGACAGCGTCATTACGTGGAGTGAGCAACTTCTTCCCACCCTACAATCAAATGAAGATAGAACGACGTATTTTCTATTACAACTTCAATTGGCCAATGCCTACACATTGCGCGGCGATATCAGCTTAGCAACGAACCGGGCACAACTTATGTACGAAGAAGCCAAAGCTACAGACTACCAATTTGGTATGGTAGTGGCTAACCAAGCCATTGGAGACGCCTATAATACAATAGCCAACATGGGAGATAAAGCCCTGGAATCATACCAGGATGCTTTGACTGAACTATCCAACATTTCAGACCAGCATCCATATAGGGCACAGCTTCTTTTAAAAATGTCCAACGTTCTGCAACGGAAAGGACGTCTGGAAGAAGCGGAAAAAATCCTGGAAGAGCTGGAGAAAATATTATATCAGGAGCCTGACTACCCGACAGACTTCTTTTTCTGCATCGAAAAGACGAATTTTGCCATTTCCCATGGACACCTCTCACAAGACTATCTTGATGAAGCAAACATCTGGCTCCACAAAATGGATTCCATCTACCAACTGCACCCAGAGAAGTTCTATCGGTTTCACTTGGATTATACCACTGCCGCCTACTATAGAGCCATGGGAAATTGGGACAAACAATACTGGAAACAAGCTCTGGACATCTACTCCAAATTGCAAGCAGAATACTCCGGTAATAAGCGCTCCACGTATTACCGCTGGACTTCGCTGGAAAAAATCTATCTCTGTAAAATACAAGGCATGGCCATGGAAGCCTGCCGAATCTACCAGGAATTGTATCCTCCTATAGATACACTCGCTTCACAAAGCTATATCCGGCAAATCAATACGATAAAGGCAAAATACCAGGTAGATAAGGCAGAGACGGCCAGCAATAACGAATACAATAAAATCATAACCAGCATATTGGTAGGAACGATGGCATTAGTAACGTTATTTGTTCTACTTGCCATCCTACTCAAAAGGCAGCGGGAAAAGGTGAAGCTCTCCACCCAAAAACTGGCAACATCACGGATAAATGCCGAAAATGCCATGCGTGCAAAAAGCGTGTTCCTCTCGAACATGAGCCACGAAATCCGTACCCCGCTCAATGCATTATCGGGCTTTTCATCCCTATTGACGGAAGAGGGACTGGACGATGAGACACGCCGTCAGTGCAATGAAGTTATCCAACAGAACTCAGAACTATTGCTGAAGCTTATTAACGACGTGATAGATCTATCGAGTCTTGAATTCGGCAAACTGCAATTCTGTATTGCACAACATGATGCCGTAAGCATCTGCAGAAACGTGATAGATACCGTGAACAAAGTGAAACAGACACAAGCTGAACTTACATTCACCACCGAGCTGGAAGAAATGCCCATCGAGACTGACGACTCACGCCTGCAGCAAGTCCTGATTAACCTACTGATAAATGCTACCAAATTTACCCCACAAGGCAGCATTGTCCTAAAGCTGGAAAAAGAAACGGACGATACCGTACTATTCACCGTAACAGATACCGGTTGCGGCATTCCCAAAGACAAGCAAGCCAACATTTTCCAACGTTTTGAAAAGCTGAATGAGAATGCTCAAGGCAGTGGGTTGGGACTCTCCATATGCCAACTTATCATAGAGCATATCGGCGGACAAATATGGATTGATTCAGAGTATGCCGAAGGCTCACGCTTCTGCTTCACCCACCCCATAAGCCAGACAGGCAGAAAGGAGAATAAGAAATGAAACAGATATTTACATTGCTCATTGCCTTATGCTGGCTGTTACCGTCCGCACACGCAGATGTGCGACGGACAGAAGCCAAGGATAGCCTGCTACGTATATATCTTGCCTCCCCAGCCGATACCACCAGATTGGAAACCCTATATCAGATAGCACTGCTTGACCAACTGTCACCGACATTCATCTATTACGAGAACAAATTACTGGAAGAGGCCATCGCCCAGAAAAATATACTTTACCAGAGTGCGGCCATATATGCACACATTATTTATTATTACAATCTACTGGACCAAAAACATGCAGAACAATGGCTGAGGAGGCTCGAACAGTTGTCTGAAGAGCACA
>ERZ780185.914-NODE-914-length-14690-cov-1.991869_pt1 | contig 14690 bp, 9 predicted proteins | sample MGYA00511365_ERZ780185 | MGnify/ENA primary metagenome ERZ780185 (study PRJEB29588, sample SAMEA2151606) | human gut metagenome | biome: human gut; feature: human-associated habitat; material: faeces | place: Denmark | collected 2008/2010 ...
CAGGCTAACACACAGAACAACACGAAAAAGCGTTTGATATTAGTTTTCTTCATATTGTTTCACCTCATTATCAGACCGTTCCATGCTTCTTAACCGGACGATCCTCTCTTTTTGTGTACAGCATTTCAAACGCTGCCGCAACATACTGTCTTGTTTCCTCAGGATTGATAATTGTATCCACATAACCTCTTGCTGCTGCAGATTCTACGCTGGACTGTAACTGTGCGTATTCTGCTGCCTTTTCAGAAATCTTTGCGTTGACATCTTCTGCCTTATCAATCTCATCTGCATACATAATCTTTGCTGCACTGGCTGCATCCATCATACCGATGCTTGCTGACGGCCATGCGTATGTCATATCTGCACCGACTGCTTTGGAATTCATTGCCACATAAGCACTTCCGTAAGCTTCGCCGATGATTACATTAACCTTTGGTACGGTTGCATTTGCAAATGCATATGTAAGCTTTGCTGCTGCCTTTGCAATCTTCTTTTCTGAATCAACTGTTGCTTCAAAGCCCTTTACATTGGTAAGGGTCAGCACCGGAATTTCAAATGCATCACAGAAATTCACAAATTCTGCAGCTTTTTCAGCACCGTCAACGGTCAGTACCGGTTCAAACTTTTCTGCTGCTTCGCCTTCGTCATCAAAACGGACTGTTCTGTTGGCAACGGCGCCGACTGTTGTACCGTTAATCTTTAACAGACCTGTTACAACACTCTTTGCAAATTCAGACTTTACTTCCATAAATAAGCCGTCATCTGCAATATCTGTTAATGCAAGCACTGCATCTGCTGCTTCTGCTTCCATATCCGCACATGCTCTATTTAAATCATCTTCGCAGTCTGCATAAGCTACATCGTCATTATTGGCCGGAAGAAGAGATACAAGCTGTCTGATGCCATTTGCAATTGTTTCCTCATCACCTGTAAAATCTGCAACACCTGCTTCTGCCTGAAATGCAGCAGATGCTGTGTCTAACTTGGTATCATTGTTGCCGTCTAATGCATTCGGACTGTTCACAAATAACTTTCCGTTCTTTTCTTCTACAAATGTAAAATCAGAAAGTTCTGAAAGAACTGCAAGACCGCCGCCGCAGCTTCCATAAACAGCCGTAATCTGCGGTACAAGACCGGAACATAATGACATCTTCCGGTAAATTGTTCCGAAACCATTCAAAGCATCTGTTGCTTCCTGAAGTCTTAATCCTGCACAATCTATCAGGCCAATAACCGGCGCTCCCATCTTCATAGCCATATCGTAAAGTCCTGTAATTTTCTTTGCATGCATTTCGCCGATTGAACCGCCTAAAACTGCCGGATTCTGGCTGTATACATACACAAGACTTCCATTAATTACTCCGTATCCGGTAATAACACCGTCTGCCGGAGTGTCTTTTTCCTGCATGTTAAAATCTGTTGCTCTGGCTTTTACACCTGCTCCGATTTCAACAAAACTGTTGTCATCAAGAATTGCTTCAATGCGTTCTCTTGCTGACGCCTGTGTTGTGTTACCCATTCTCTAAAGACCTCCTATACTTTTTGTAATAATGTAACAATCTATTGTCTATTTTATAACAATATTTCCCAAAAAACAAGCTTTTTGTAGAATCTTATTTACAATTCTGACAATTCCTTTTAAATTGCATAATACTTTAAAAAAAGCATCTGACACAAGCCTAATCCCTGCTCTCAATTGCCGCCACAATCCCTTTTTCAATCAGAATTTCCGCAGTTTCTTCTTTTATCTCATTGCTCTGGCAGATGCTTAACCCCTGCCGTAAAATGTATCCGTTCAGCGGATATTTCAAGCCTTTTAATGTAAGAACCACTTCCTCTGTCATCGGCACAAATGAAATATATTTTCCGTACTGATCTGCCTTTTTTATCGTTTTATTTCCGTTTAACAGATAAATTTTGTTGTACTTATCATAAATGCAGCACTCCGTTCCTGCTTCCAATGCCTGTTTCATGATAAAAATATTGGTCAATGCGTGGTCATAGCGTGTTCCGGTAGCCCCTAAAATATCAATCGCCGCCGGATGATGTTTTAACGCTGTAATTACCGCCAGATGTGTATCGGTATAATTTTTTTCCGGCGGATATGTCACTGTCTGCGTATCTTTTTTATAGGTACCAAGCAGCCTTTCATTAACCGAATCGTAATCCCCCAAAATGTAATCCACCCGGATTCCCAGTTTATCCGCATGTACCAGTCCGCTGTCTGCCGCTATGCAGTAATCATATGTTTTTGCGGAAAGCCAGTCTTTCGCCCACTCATAATCTACTGTACCGCCCGTAATAATCAAAATCTTTTCTGCCATAATTTTCATTTTATCCTTTCTGCACTCACGAATCATCTCTTTCCGTTCTGCTTTGTGTAATGATTCGTTATTATATATTTCTGACTTTGCCATGCATGTCCGTAAAATTCAAAGTTTCTCCGCATGTCGCATTGCCTGTGCTTATTATATGATAACAATTTTAAAGTTCTTTGTACAAGTTCTTTTTTTCTTCACATTTTTGTTTTATACTAAAATTTGGAGTAAAATCCAAAATCTGATTGAGATAAGAATGGAGATTTTTATGGAAAACAAACATTATGAACCGGTCGCTTATCTTCCGAAAGAGCAGGCTGAACGTTTTCAGGAATTTTTGAAATTTTCGGGAATTGCAGACATTGAAATGAATGTCAATGAATTAAACAGCACTTATTCTGTCAGTGTTGCTTCAGGCGATTTTGAAAAAGCAGATAATCTTTATCATGTTTTTTCCGAAAATGAACTAAAAAAAGATTCTACGGAAGACGAGCTGACTCAGGGTGGCAGTATTTACAATAACTCTGCCGAAAAATACAGCGACAATCTCTCCTCTGCCATCACATTTTTTGTGTGTGGCGGTGCGGGACTGATTATTTTACTGCTCAATGACTTTAATGTACTTCACCTGTTCCACTTTTCAGGTGCTTCCGCAATCCTGACAAATGTTGTGCTTGGCGGACTTTTTATTGCATTTTTACTGATTGGCTTCAAATCACTCAAATATTCCAAAAATATTAAATCACAGATGAGTGTGGAAAATGAACTTTCAGATAAATTAAACAACTGGCTTGCCAAAAACGTGTCACCGGAAGCCATTGAAGCTTCTTACGATGGAAGTATCCCGGAAGAAATGAAGTATTTTAACCGCAGCAGCTATTTAAAAAACGCGCTGTCAGAAGCCTTCCCGGATGCAGATGATTCTGTTATCGAAGTGGTCAGTGACCAGTACATTGAAGATACTTTTAATTCTTCACATGAATAATGCCTTTAAATATTTTTGATTCTGCTATGTTTTAAAACTATTCAAAAACCGCAGGAATGTGAACCAGACTCCGGATTCCCGGACATCTGTCACACTCCTGCGGTTTTATTTTTTATGATACCAGGGTCAAAAGATCTGAACCCACATGAGCTTGCTCATAGGTGGGTGAATGATCTTGTGACCGTATAATTATTTGTTTGAAAGATATTCATCAATACCCTTAGCACCGGCTTTACCTGCACCCATGGCAAGAATAACAGTTGCTGCACCTGTTACGGCATCACCACCGGCATAAACGCCTGTCTTTGTTGTCTTACCTGTTTCTTCCTCTGCAATAATGCACTTTCTGTTATTGATATCCAGTCCCTTTGTTGTAGAAGAAATCAATGGATTTGGAGATGTACCCAGTGACATGATTACTGCGTCTAAATCCATTACATATTCAGAACCCGGAACTTCAACCGGTCTTCTTCTTCCTGAAGCATCCGGTTCGCCCAGTTCCATTTTAACGCACTTCATACCCTTTACCCAGCCGTTTTCATCAGCGATAATTTCAGTCGGGTTTGTCAGAAGGTCAAAGATGATACCTTCTTCTTTTGCGTGATGTACTTCTTCTGCTCTTGCAGGAAGTTCCGCTTCACTTCTTCTGTATACGATATGTACTTCTGCACCAAGTCTTAACGCTGTTCTTGCAGCATCCATGGCAACATTACCGCCACCTACGATAGCTACCTTATTGAATCTTGCAATCGGTGTATCGTAATCATCGTTGAAAGCTTTCATCAGGTTGCTTCTTGTAAGGTATTCATTTGCAGAAAATACGCCATTTGCATTTTCACCCGGGATACCCATAAATCTAGGCAGACCTGCACCGGAACCGATAAATACAGCTTCAAAACCTTCTTCTTCAATTAACTGGTCGATTGTCATAGACTTGCCGATAACAACGTTTGTTTCAATCTTAACGCCTAAGCTCTTTACATTTTCAATTTCACTTGCAACAACGGTTGACTTTGGCAGACGGAATTCAGGAATACCGTAAACAAGTACACCGCCCGGCTCATGAAGGGCTTCAAAGATTGTTACGTCATAACCCATCTTTGCAAGATCTCCTGCACAGGTAAGACCTGAAGGACCTGAACCAATAACGGCAACTTTCTTATTCTTCTTTTCCGTAGATTTTTCCGGCTTAATCTGATTTTGCCTTGCCCAGTCAGCAACGAAACGTTCCAGCTTACCAATAGAAATTGCTTCGCCCTTGATACCGCGGATACATTTTCCTTCACACTGGCTTTCCTGTGGACATACACGTCCGCAGACAGCCGGAAGTGCTGATGACTGACCGATAATCTTATAAGCAGTTTCAAAATTCTTTTCTTTAACTTCATGAATAAATGCCGGGATATTAATGGATACAGGGCATCCCTTAATACACTGTGCATTCTTACAATTAATACATCTGCTGGCTTCTAATACAGCTTCTTCTTCGTTGTAACCCAGACAAACTTCATCAAAATTCTTATTTCTTACGTCAGGAGCCTGCTCTCTGACTGGTACTTTCTTTGTAACGTCCATTATGGAACCTCCTACCTGTTGTTTTATTTTTTATGATTAATCGTTGCAGTTGCCACAGCCGCCGGGATGTGTATCACCTTCCTGAAGCTTTAACATGGCTCTGCCTTCTTCTGTCTTATACATCTGCTGGCGTTTCATTGCCTGATCAAAATCTACCAGATGTCCGTCAAATTCCGGTCCGTCTACGCAGGCGAATTTGATTTCGTCGCCAACCTGTAAACGGCAGGCACCACACATACCTGTACCATCAACCATAATCGGGTTCATGCTGACAATTGTAGGAATTCCCAATTCTTTTGTCAACAGACAGACAAACTTCATCATAATCAGAGGTCCGATTGCGATACAACGGTCATACTTTTTGCCCTGATTGTTTACTAAATCCTTTAATACATCTGTACCCATGCCTTTTCTGACATAGCTTCCGTCATCGGTTGTAATGTAAAGATTACCGGCTACAGCTTCCATCTCTTTTTCAAGGATGAGTAAATCTTTATTTTTTGCACCCACAATAACATCGGCATCAATGCCATGTTCATGCAGCCATTTTACCTGTGGGTAAACCGGTGCTGTACCAACACCACCTGCTACAAACACAAGCTTCTTTTTCTTTAATTCTTCAATATCTTCTCCAATTAATTCTGAAGGACATCCGAGTGGTCCTACGAAATCTTCAAAAGCATCTCCTGCCTTTAAATGTGCCATCTTTTCTGTAGATGCGCCCACTGTCTGGAATACAATTGTAACAATGCCCTTTTCACGGTCAAAGTCGCAAATAGTAAGAGGAATTCTCTCTCCTTTTTCGTCCATCTTTACAATGATGAACTGACCCGGCTGGCAGTGTCTGGCAACTCTTGGCGCCTCAACATCCATCAGGTAAATTTTGTCTGCTAATTTCTCAGCTTTCTGAATCTTATACATCTTAGTACCCCTTTCAATTTATATTCCGTGTATATAAAAGACACGTTTATAACATAGTAAATCGCGGCATTGCTGCCTTTTTAATAAGAAGATGCCTGATATGTGCCTTCTGTTCCTGTAATCTGGTAGCATTTCCCATTTTTAATGCCTACCCCGTAGTTTCCCTCTGTCGTGGTCTGTGTGCCGGATTTTAAATCCACCCGGATCTGATACAGTTCCGTATCGTTAATTGTGACATTTCCCACATAAGAAAAGACTGCCGCCGCACCATTTGGTGCTGTCTGCTCATCTGCATTGAGCATCCCAAGCTCTTTCATGCGGTCTTTTAAAATCTCTAACGCTTCTGTATACGTATAGGATTTTTGTGGATTTACAATATAATTCTTCCTTGCAACAGAACTTACCAGATCATGTTCATCAACTGCAATGGCTGATACAACAATATTGCCTTCCGGCATTGAAAAAGGCTCTGTATAAGCCTGTGAATCTGTTGTCGGTGTCGTTCCGTCTGTTGTGTAATAAATTTTCGTGCCATCTGCAGCATCAATGGAAATTTTTTCTCCATATTCATAAGTGCCTGATGACGGACTGATGACCGGCGCATCCGGCTTCTGATAGTTAATAGTATAGTCAAATTCCGCAACCGGACTATATACACCGATTGTATTGACCGCAACGGCTTTCAACGCCGTAATACCACCCTCAAGCGCAATCGCTTCTGTATACTGTGTACTGCTGCTGTCCGGCTGTGTACCGTCTGTTGTATAATAAATTGTACAGGAATCCTCTGCAAATAAAGAAACCTGTAATTCCCTTTGATACTGTCCCGGTGTTTCGGATACAGTCGGTGCCTGTACTTCATACTGGGATAACAACTTCTGGGCATCTGTTCCCTGATACTGTGCAATCAATTTATTCAAGGCATCGCCGTCTTCTTTATCCGCATAAAACTGTGCCAGTGCAGATAATGCATTCTCATTATTTTTATCTACCTGCAAAATCGCAAGCAGCATATCCAATGCCTGCTGTTCTTCTTTATCCTGCTGATAGCACTGATAAAGTGCATACATCATATCTACATTTTTTTTACCTTCACCGGTCTGATAAGCTTTGGCAAAATATTGCTTTGCATTATGATAATCCTGTTTTTTTAACAATTCCATGGCTTTTTGATAATTATAAGAATAGGATTTGCGGTTGGAAATACCCCATACGGTAATTCCTGCAATCACTGCGACGGTCACTGCCGCCACAATTCCCACAATCAGTATTTTCTTTTTTTTATCTGCTTTCAAAGCCGTTTTGGATGTTTTTTTCGATAAATCTGTTTCCGGCTTATCAGTGTCCTGCTTACCGTTCCCCGGTTTATCCATTCCGGGGTGTACTTTTACCGGTTCTATTACCTGTGTTTCTAAAGACACCTTTGTTTCTGTCGCAGCTTTTTTCTCCATGGCGGCTTTCTGCATGCTTTTCTGCTGTTTTTCCTTCTCCGCCTGTCTTGCCTGAAGCTGGATATCTACTAAATCCGGCAAAACCTGAGTCTTCATCTGGGCAGCATCTTTTTTCCCTGCATTTCCCGCGGCTGTAGAACGGACAGGTATTTCCTGTTTTCCCATTGCAGCCTTTGCTACATTGGTTTCTTCTTCTACCAGCTTTTCAATGGATTTTGCAAGTTCTATATCAATCTCTTCTTTATTATCGTTACTCACTGAGCCTAAATCAGTACGCGTATCGTCTGGTTTACTTTCATCATGACTGCCCATAGCTAACTCCTATTTCTTTATTTAACATGAACAATCATACCATATACAAATGATTTTAGCAATAAATGATACTGTGAATTTTTTGACGAAACAAATCCACCCTTCTTTTGCACTTTTTATTTATATATTTTATTGTTTGTTTATATTTCGTACACACTTTGCTCACAATTCCCAGATATAATAAATCTCGATAGCAAAGATATTCTTTCTATCTCCCCCTCATATTTTTTTGACCGGTACTCTCCCCAAGGGTACCGGTTTTTTATTACTTTTTTTAATTCTATATCTGCTAAATCGGCTTTCAATAATTCCTGCACTACAATAAAAAGCAGCCACAGACGTTCTTCACGAACCGCCTGCGGCTGCTTTTATTAATTCCGGAATACCACTACTGTGTTATTCTTACCGGATATTTGTTACTCTTACTGTGCATGACAAAGTCTTATTATTTAAGACTGCTGTTACAGTTGTCGTACCTGCCTTACGGGCAACTACATGACCTGTTGAGTCGACTGTGCAGACTCTCGGGTTACTGCTTCTCCATGTCACCTTGCTGTTACTGTCGTTACCGATAACATCCAGCCAGTATGAATCATACTGTTCCAAAGTGATGCTTGAACGGCTGATAGCCAGTGAATGGACTATACAAGATGAAAGTGCAGTACCATTGACGCTTTCTGCCACAACTTCCGCAGTACCAGGACCCACTGTTGTAATTACGCCATTACCATCTACTACAACAATACCGGTATCTGTTGAATACCATTCATAGGAATCCGTATTAATTGCCGGACGCACTCTGACAGATAACTGTCTTGACTTACCGGTGAGCATATAGATTTCGCTTGAATTAATCTTAATGGATGTAATATTAACTACCGGTGTTACATATACCCAGCAGACACCCTTTACATTATTTCCATCCTTCGAAGTCGCTGTAATCTTACACTTACCTGTACTTAAAGCAAAGATTTCGCCGGCTTCATCAACTGTTGCAATTTCTTCATTAGAAGATTCCCATGTTACATCTTTAATCGATGCATCGTCCGGTTCAATAACTGCCTGTACAATGCGGGATTCTCCAACTAACATACGGACTGTATCTGGTTCAATACGGATAGATGTCACCGGATTTACAACCTGAACAACACAGGTAGCGGATACACCGCTGCCATCAGCTGCTGTTACAGTAATAACTGCAATACCCGGTTCACCCGCATTTAATGTACCGTAAGAATCTACGGAACAGATTGAATTATCGGATGAGGTCCATATAATATTTTTATTGGTTGCCGTATCAGAACCTACCGTTGCTGTTAAAGTTCCGGAAGTTCCGACATTCATAAATTTATGTGTTTCACTTAATGTAATAGAAGAAACATATTCTTTTACATCAATCGTACAAGCTGCTGTCAGCTGGCACTCCTCTGTTGTAACAATGATTACGCAGGAGCCACCCTTTACTGCTGTTACAACACCCATTTCATCAACGGTTGCAACATCAGGATCACTTGAACGATACGTTACATTCTTATTTTCAGCATCATACGGCTCGATATTCGGAATAATCGCATACTTTGCACCTACCCATAATTCCTGATAATCAGAATTTAAGGTAATACCTGTTACCGGCTGTGTAACTGTTACAACACAGTATGCTGTCAGACCGGAATCCGGGTTTGTTGCAATAATAGAAGTTGTACCTGCACCAGTAGCTGTTACCTTACCGTCGCTTTCCACTGTACACACATCTTCATCACGGCTTTCCCATGTAATGATTTTGTTATCCGCATTTTCCGGAAGACAGGTTGCATTCAGCCAGAATACCTGACCTTTTCTTACTGTAATATCTGTTGTATTTAAAACAACCTGTGTAACCGGCTGTTTTACATAGATATTACACATTGCAGATGCCTTGCCATCTAATGATTCACAAAGAATTGTACAGCTTCCTGTTCCAACTGCCTGTACTAAACCGTTAGAGTCTACGATACAAACATTGGTATTAGAAGATGTCCAGCGTACTGTTCTGTTAGATGCCTCTAACGGAAGTACTTCTGCTGTAATTCTTAATGTATCTCCGATTCTCATAATTTCATCTGTATAATCGAGTGTAATCGTTTCTACCGGAATATCAATGACAAAATTACAGAATGCCTGAAATGCGCCGTCTTCGGTTTTACAAACTACTGCTGCATGTCCCGGTTTTACAAATGTTACAAGACCACTCTCATCAACCTTTACAATGCTTTCATCTGTAGACTGCCATGTAACATTTCTGTTAACACCTTCCCCTGCTGGAAGAACAGTTGCCACTAACTGGAACTGTCCGACAGACATAGAAGATTCTACCGATGTTTCATTTAATACAACACCTGTAACCGGTTCTCTTACATAAACATCACAAGTTGCTGTCTTTAATCCATCTTCTGTAATAACACTGATGGTTGCTGTACCGCCGGCTACACCCGTGATAGTTGCCGTGTAGCTGTCACCTTCAACTGTTGCAACGCTTGTATTTGAAGAAGACCATAATACTTTATCATTGGTTGGTCCTGCCGGATTAAATAACAGCTGGACCGTTCCGGTTGAACCTCTGTCAATCTGAATAGACGACGGATTAATGGATACTTCATTAACCGGTGTCGTTACATAAATAACACAGGTTGCTGTCTTCATAACGCCGTTAACGTTTTGTGTAACAATCAAATGTACCGTACCGGACTTCACACCAGTAATCTTAAATGTCTTACCGTCCTGCTCTACTGTAACCAGATCACCTGTCGGAATTGTTCCGTCATCCTTTGGCTGGTTTTCAAGCTTATAAGTAATTGGATTGGCTGTAATATCTGTAGCTGTTACAAGGGCTGACACTTCAATGGTTTCGCCCATGTTAACAGATGTCTTATCTGCACTTAATGCAAAATCATCAATAACAGTAATTTCATACACCAGCTGAATCGGCTGATTGTACTTTGTACTGAAATCATCTGCTGCTCTTGATGCATATATCTTTGCAGTACCGGCACCAATTGCCGTAACAAGACCTGTTGTTGCATCAACCTGCAGGACTGCATTGTTCGATGTTGTCCATGTAATCTCTGTCGGATTTGCTGATGTTGATAACTGCAGCTGGTCATCAACGTTCATATTACTGACCTGATTGCCCAGTTTCTTAAACGGTACAATAACATCAACGGTATCATGCGTATACCATGTCTTATTGCCCTGTGCATCATATGCCGGAATACCTACTGTTACCGTAGAAACACCTGCATACTTACCAAGTACTGAACCGTCCTGTGCAACTTCAACAACCTTCGGATCAGATGACTCGTAAAAAACACCTGCCGTTGCCGGATTATTGATGTTAGAACCAATAACATACTTCGTAAACTCTACATATGGTTCATCATTTAACTTTAAACACTTGCGGTTATTATTGTCTCTGTAAATGTTTGAATCATTAAATTCTACTTTTGCACGAACTGTAAATTCTTTGCAAAGAGCATCTTCACCGCCGCCGTCTGCTGTTCTTACAATAACCGTTGCCTGTCCACCGCCGACAACCTTTAAAGTTGCCTGTGTGCTGGATGATGAAACCAGTTCAACTACACCGTCATGAGAAACGTTTCCACTGGTGTCGTTCTTTGTTTCAATAAAAATCTTGTTAGAATCACAGGTATTGGTTGTAAATGTGATCTGATCACCAACTGTATAAATCGTACTGTTGGAATGAGTTGTCGTAACTTCAAGCGGTACAACAACCTTTGCCGTCAGGCTGGTAACCAGTGACTTATTGATAATGGAACCTGTGCTGTCATACTGAATAGAATAGTATGTAGCTGTCACATCTGCTTTACCGGCATGTGCACCCTTAATAATAGGAATCATACCTTTTGCAGTGTCATGATCCATTACATCATTTTCTCTGCGGAATGTAACAATATCGTTATTAGAAGATGTCCATTCGATATTATTACCATTTGGTGCGTAATTCTGGTTCGGATCCCCATTATCATCCGTACCGGTAAGAGAACTAACCTGTACAACCGAGTTAGACTCTTTATTGAATGCAATGCTTGCAGAAGTCGTTGACAATCTCATGGCAACACTGGTCGCAGCGTTGGCATAGAGCATATATCCTCCTAACAGAGCGATTGCAAAGATTGCAGCTGCCAGCACCTTCCAGCCCTTACGCAATCTTCTAATCTGATAAATTTTTTTCATAACAGACCTCTTTTCTACTGTATTCTAAATACCTATTTAGTCTATCGACTACATTTTGTGTTTAGTTTACTATATTTTCACAATTTTTTCAACATTTTCCACAAAATTTACGTTTTAATTCCCCCGCATGGGAGGCTTCTGTTACAAAGGTACTACATAAACAGACTGCCGCACTTTCAAAGCACGGCAGTCCCATGGACTTAAAAACAATTCCTGCAATTATTTCTGAACAAGATGTATAGCGAATCCGCCGAACTCGCCCTTGAAATAAATAGCCTTTAATCTGTCATTTTTAATAACGGCTGAATCCTTGTCAAATTCAAATCCACGTTTCTCTAAATGATAGATTGCTCTTTCAATATAGTTTGTTGCGATTGCAATATGGCCATGTGTTCCACGCCCCTGCTTTTTCATCAGCTCAAAGCCTGTTCCTGAAAATACTGAACTGTTACCGACTTTCTTTTCAAAGCTGAACATCTTATTGAATGTATCTGCAAGGTCTTCTGCCTCTTCACCGCTCTGTAAGTTGACACCAACGTGTCTAACTTCAAATCCAAGCATCGTATCAACAGCTTCTCTTGTCAGATTCTTAATGCCTTCAAAATCACCTGCTGCAACCATGTCCTTCTTTACCATCCATGAACCGCCACAGCATACAATCTTGCCAAAGTCAAGATAAGACTTTAAGTTGCCTGCATTGATACCGCCTGTCGGCATAAATTTCATATTTGTATATGGTGCTGCCATAGACTTAATCATGTTGAGTCCGCCTGCTGCTTCAGCCGGGAAGAATTTTACGACATCAAGTCCTAATTCAATCGCTGTTTCTACATCAGAAGGATTGCTTGTACCCGGAACAATCGGATAACCCTTGTCCAGACAATGCTTTACAACCTTAGGATTCAGTCCCGGACTGACAATAAACTTTGCTCCTGCATTCATGGCTCTGTCTGCCTGCTCCGGTGTTAATACTGTACCGGCTCCGACAACAAGTTCAGGGAACTTTTCAGCCATGATACGGATAGATTCCTCTGCTGCTGCAGTTCTGAATGTTACTTCTGCGCAAGGAAGTCCGCCTTCAATTAAAGCCTTTGCTAACGGTTCTGCATCTTTTGCATCATCTAATGCGATAACCGGTACAATACCAATCTTGCTCAATTCTTCTACAACTTTATTCATTTTAACTTCTCCTTTTACTAGAATATGTAATTTCTTTTTATTATAGAGTTGGTACATTTTTTTGTCAATTCATAGTTTTGTAAATTCATGAAATTCTTTCGGTAAAAAATATAGATTAAATCGGACAAGTATGATAGAATACATTTGTAATAAAATATTTTGGAGGTATCTAAAAAATGAAATTAAATTTAAGACCAGCCGAAGAGTGCACATTTGATGCCGTATCTTTAGGTGAAGTAATGCTTCGTCTTGATCCGGGTGAAGGAAGAATCCGTACAGCAAGAAGCTTTAGAGCATGGGAAGGCGGCGGAGAATACAATGTTATCCGTGGTCTTCACAAGTGTTTCGGAATGAACACAGCTGTTATCACAGCTTTCGCTGATAACGAAGTAGGTCTTCTTATGAAAGACTTCATCGAGCAGGGTGGCGTTTCAACAGACCTCATCTGCTGGAAGAAGACTGATGGTATCGGACGTCTTTGCAGAAACGGTCTGAACTTCACAGAAAGAGGATTTGGTATCCGTGGCGCTAAGGGCTGCTCTGACAGAGCTAACACAGCTATCTCTCAGGCTACACCGGATGATTTCGATTTCGACTACATCTTCAAGAACAAGAGCGATGGTGGTTTAGGTGTTCGCTGGTTACATACATGCGGTATCTACGCTGCTCTTTCTGAACAGGCTTGTGAAACAGTTATCGCAGCTTGTAAGGCAGCTAAGAAGTATGGTACAATCGTATCTTACGACTTAAACTACCGTCCTTCTATGTGGGAAGCTATCGGTGGATTAGCTAAGGCCCAGGAAGTTAATAAGGAAGTTGCTAAGTACGTTGATGTTATGATTGGTAACGAAGAAGACTTCACAGCCTGCCTTGGTTTTGAAATCGAAGGTAACGATGCAAACCTTAAGACTCTGAACCTTGATGGTTACAAGAAGATGATCAACGAAGCTGCTGCTACATATCCGAACTTCAAGGCTGTTGCTACAACACTTCGTCAGGTTAAGACAGCTACAGTTAACGATTGGTCTGCTATCTGCTGGGCTGATGGTGAAATCTATAAGGCTGCTCAGTATGACGGTCTTGAAATCATGGATAGAGTTGGTGGCGGTGATTCATTCGCTTCAGGTCTTGTATATGGTCTTATGACATTTGAAGATGCTGAAAAGGCTGTTAATTACGGTGCTGCTCACGGCGCTCTTGCTATGACAACTCCTGGTGATACAACAATGGCTTCTCTTAAGGAAGTTGAAGGTATCGTTGGTGGTGCTGGCGCAAGAGTTCAGAGATAATTAATTTAATTCATATTTGGATTCAGACCAAATAAAGAGTTGCCTGGGAAACCGGACAACTCTTTTTCATTTAATAATATATAAATCTTCCGCTTCACTATCTGTAAGAGATTGTAAACACAAGTGTATCTGAATATGAACCCGCATATGCTTTATCCCATTCAGACTTATCTATTGAAAGTGTCAGATTTGTACTGTTTCCACTCTCTGCATATGTAGCTGTACTGAATTCTTTGTTACCATCCATAATCTTATATGCAATTGTCTTACTCTCATCTTTACTGTTCTTAAGTTTTCCACTTGCACTTACAGACCCAGAGCCTTTTGCAACATCTGTTTTAGCTGTTACAATCCTTATATTATTTTACTTAGACACCTACTCCAATTTCTTTACTGACAACATTGCTGAAATTATATAGAGCAAAAGCAA
>ERZ780185.924-NODE-924-length-14546-cov-2.256780_pt1 | contig 14546 bp, 16 predicted proteins | sample MGYA00511365_ERZ780185 | MGnify/ENA primary metagenome ERZ780185 (study PRJEB29588, sample SAMEA2151606) | human gut metagenome | biome: human gut; feature: human-associated habitat; material: faeces | place: Denmark | collected 2008/2010 ...
CGCTGTCGCTGGTTGCCACCGTATCCGTTCCCATCATCAGCTGCATCAGCTGAAGCTCCAAGTCCTGATTGATGTACCACTTCGCGTTCGCACGGCACTGCGCAGGCATACGATTCCACATTTTCAGGATGTTCTGCACATTGATCGTGCCAGCCGCCTGACCGGATTCCTTATCCACCGTGACCAGCGCGGCGTTCGTCGTCGGCACGACCATGCCCAGCGGCATCGAACCGCTGCCAGAGCCATTGAAGATGGCAGCATCCGCCTTCCACGCAAATTCCTGCGCTACTTTGGTGTCCAGCGTGCTTTCGATGGCGGGTTCATCCATCAGCAGTTCTTCCGTCACGGGGCAGATGGCCGTCAGCTTGTCCAGCTGGGTCGTGCGCTCACCGAACGTCGGCTTGCTTGACTTGTACTGCTGTGCCTCGCCCTTCCAGTAAGCCAGCACGCCACCATGACGATGCCCATCGTCGCGCTTGCTCTCCACCAGATACGCCTCAATCAGGCGGTTTCCGGCGATGGTCACGCGGCGCGCCTGCGGCAGCAGAATGGACTGCTCCTGAATCAGGTCGATGACACCCGCCGCGTAGTCCGGCGGCACAAGATAGCCGCCATCCGCGCCGGTCGTTTCATTCGCGCCGGACGCATCATTGCGCACCAGTCGGCTGTCCACCGTGCCATTGAGCGTACAGGCATTATGCACCGCGCTGGCAAATTCGCCGAGGCTGCGGAAGCCGCCGTTCTGACCGAGCTTCTTGCTCTGCAGCGGATTTTCCTTGCCCTCTGCCGTATTCAGCGCCTGCACCAGCAGCGCTTCGCGGATTTGCAGGTCGTCCACCTTGTCGCTCTGCGCCTTGATGGATTCGAGCGTTGTGGCGCGATTCTTCGCCATCTCCATGCCCTTGTCGATTTCCGCAGCGAGTTCCGTGCGGATGTCCTTGATTGCCTGCTTCATCTGAATGATGTTCATGTGTTGCCTCCTACTTGATTGTCGGATAGTTGGTCAGTGCCGCTTTTGCGGTCTGCATTTTCTTGATAAGCATATCCCGCGCTTCCTGATTCACCGCTTCGGGCTGTTCAGGCGCTTTTGCGGAAATCCGTTTGAGGGTTCGCGCACACGCGGCAATGCTGCCAAATTTGCAATTTCGCAGCGCGCTTTGCGCATCAGTTTCCCCGCCGCGCAGCAGCATTGCATCCGCAAAGCCATTGTCGATGGCTGTCTGCGCCGACATCCACGTTTCATCCGCCATCATCTGCCGGATGGTGTCGCGCGGCAGCCCGGTCTTGATTTCGTAGGCCAGCACCAGCCCGTCTGCAATCTCATCCAGCACAGCCGCCGCGTGGCGCAGTTCGTCTGCATCGCCATAGCCCATCGACCACGGATTGTGAATCATCAGGAACGCGGTCGGGGCCATCAGCACTTTGTCGCCCGCCATCGCAATGACCGATGCCGCGCTTGCCGCCAAGCCCTCAATCTTGACCGTCACCGCGCCTTTGTGTTCCATCAGCGCCGTATAAATGATGCTGGCGGCAAAGACATCGCCGCCAGGGGAGTTAATCCAGACGGTTACGTCACGCCCGTTGACTGCCGCCAGTTCCTCGCGGAACTGCTTCGGCGTTACTTCATCCCCGTACCACGATTCAGCTGCAATTTCGCCTTCCAGATACAACTCGGCAGGCTTTTCCGCTTCCTCCGGCAGTACGAGATTCCAAAACTTCTGCATGTGCATGTTCCTTTCACTGCGCCGTGCCGGACTGCACAGCTTCCAGCGGCGCAAGGTCTTTGGATACCATCGGCAAGTCACCACCGCTGACAGGTGGTTTGCCTTCTTTCCTGCGAACCTCATTGATGGTCTTGTAGCCATTGCGGATGCCCGTTTGGTTGACCTCCGCTTGGGTGCTTTGGTCGGCGCGCAGCAGCTCATCGAGGTCGAATGCGAAGTAGTATCCTTCGCAGCGCTCGCGCCACGTCAGCAGTTTCAGATTGAGCTGCTGTTCCCACTGCGCCACAATCGGCATGATGGTCAGCGTCAGATACTCCTGCGTGGACTGCTCGTTTGTTGAGTAGCTGCTGTCGGAGTAGTCGCCGAGCATGTGCGGCGGGATGTTGTACACGGTCGCCACGCGGTTTTTGGTGACGCGCTCCACATCCAGTGACTGCGCATCCACCGGGCTTTGCGTCAGCGTTGTGGCAGTCATGCCGCCCTCCAGCACAATGACGCGTCCACCTGATTTCTTGTAGGCTTCAAGAAACTGCTTGACGGCATTGTCGCGTTTCTCCGGGCTGAGGTTCGTCGAAGGGATGTTAAGTACGACACCTGAGTTGACCCCTTGCAGCTGATTTGCCGCGTATTCGCGGATGGCGTTGGAATACTGCAATGTTCCCATCAGAACGTCAATCGGGCGGATGCCCTTGCGTCCGTTGGTGGACATATGCCGAAGCACAATCATGTTGGATTCATGCACCCGGCAGAGTGTCCCGTCATCCAGCGTGAACTTGTAGTACGTTTCCCGCGTCTCCACTTCACGCTCCACCTGCACCAGCGAAGCATCCAGAACGTCCAGGGATGCAATGCGCTGCCGCATCGGGTCAGTCAAATCAGGAATCATCAACGCGTAGGTGTTGCCCTCGACATTCCGGAATGCCTCCATCGTTTGCTGGAACAGATATGGTGTCATGGTGGCGTTCGGCTGATAATTTATCAAGCGCTCACGCCAGTCCTCCCGCTGAATCTCATGATCCTTGTAGAGGTGTATCGGCAGCATCGCCATCGTGTTCGCGATTCGCGATACAGCCGAGTAGATGGCTTCACTGCCGGAAAGCGTGTAGTCGCTCCGGGTGCGCGTTGCGGTACGCAGCACGCTCCAATCGGGCGCGTCCCGTGTGCCGTTTGCTCGGCGCTTGGCTTTCTTTTCCTTGCTTTTTCCCATTGTGTACCCTCCGTTATAAATCAAGGCTGTAAATGCTGACATCCAGCTCCGGCGCGAAGCCGTCCGGCAGGGGACTTTCGCCCAGCATCAGCGTGTGCGCATCCAGCAGGGCGGCAAAGCCGTCAATCTTGCGGTATCGCTGACGCTTTGTCGGCACCCAGTTCGCTTTGTCCTCATCGCCATAGCCGGTTCGCAGCTTGACGTTCTGCAAGAACCAGCGGAACAGTGCATTGCGATTATGCACCAGCCGACCATCCAGCAGCACCTCGCGCAGGTCTTTCATGGGCGCATTCAGCGTCAGCGGGCCTTGCCGAACAACCTTGCACGGCAGTCCGCTGGCTTCCAGCATCCGCACAAGCCACGTTGCGTTTGCCGGGTCATAACCGATGGCGCGGATGGCGTAATGTTTCACCTGCGTTTCAAACCACTTGTAGACTTCATCCTGCGCAACGTAATCCCCATCGACGATGGACAGCCAGCCGTTGAGCGCATATTCATGGTACGGTATCTTTTCGAGGTCAAGTTCCACTTTTTTGCGCGTTGTCCACGCGTGACAGAGCCAGAAATAGCGGCCGTCATCCAACTGGAACTCCAAGCCCGCAGCTGTCATGTCCTCGGATGTTGCAAGGTCGAATCCGCCGAAGCACTCGCGCCCTTCCAGCAGCCCCATCTCAATCCAATCTTCATTCCGCTTGACGACATCGAAGTCTACAAATGGCGCGTCGCTTGCATCCGTGAAGATGTTGAGCTGCTTGTTGATGAAGTCCGCGCGTTCGCTGGGTATCTGTTTGCATCGCGCCCAGTCCGCTTCCAAGTTGCTTTGATTGAGCAGAACGCCCATCGCCGGGTTTGCTTTTACCCAAAGACGGCTGTCCTCTATGTCGTCCTCTGCATCCATCTCGCAAATGAATGCAAACATGCGGTCAGCGACATCCGGGCGCAGACTGCCGAGCAGGGCATCCCCGAACAGTCCGTAGTAGTACATCAGCGGCCCGTCCAGTACGCTGCCCATCGTTGTGATGTAAATCATCAGCGGCTGTTTGCGCTTGTTCATGCCGCGCTTGACGACGTTGATGAGCTTGAAATCACGCATCGCATGGATTTCGTCAAAGACAGCGCCGTGCGGATTCAGCCCGTCCAGCTTGCGGCTGTCCGACGCGCGGTGCTGAATCATGCTGTGTGTACTGGGATAGCGGATAACGTCGCGCCGCACCTCGAAATGCTTGCACAGCGCAGGGCTTGAAGCAATCTGCGTTGCGCATTCCCGGTAGACGATGCTGGCCTGTTCCTTGCTGTTCGCCAGCAAATACACATCCGCGCCGCGCTCACCATCCTTGGAACACAAGTAGGCAGCATTGCCGCTCATCATGGTGGACTTGCCATTGCCGCGCCGGGATCACCGGGTTGTTGTCCGTATCCACGAACCCGAACCCGTTGTCGTCCTCCACGCACACCAGCCCTTCGCGGTAGCGCCGCAAGCCCGTCTGCTTGTCCACCCAGCCGTATAAGCTGCCCTCGACGAAGCACTGCCACGGCATCAGCTCCATTCGCGTGATTTCACCTTTTGATGGACGCAGGAAACGCTCAAAGAAGCCGATTGCGCGGTCTGCCCTTTCTGCATCAAAGCGATATGGCCAGTCACTCGCTTGACTGCGTTTCAAATCGTCAAGATGGCGCTGACAAGCCATTCGCACTTTTTTGCACGCGATAATCTTTCCATCCAGCACATCACGCACATATTGTTCAAGCCGCTGGCTTCCGGTGGGCAGAGCGGGTTTGTCAGTAGGCAGAGAAGTCGTCGTCCGTCGGCGCGTCAATGCTGCCCTTCCTGCTGGCTGGTGTGAGTTTCAGTTCGGCAAGGTTGCGCCGCTGTGAGCTGACAAGGCGGTTGACTTCGCCGATTGCACCGTTCGGCTTCCAGTACTCCTGCCGACCGTTCCGAATGTGATCCATCGGGCGGTTTTCGATTTCTTTGAGCAGCTTGCTCTTGATCTGCTCCATCGTCGCAATGTCCGTCAGCAATGCCATGCTGCTGTCCGGAATTTCCTCAACGCCGTGCGTCCGCAAGTATTCCTCGCACAGCGCCGTGTAGAGCCGTTTTGCCTTTTCATCCTGCAAGTTCGCAGGAACTGCCGTGTAGTCCATGCTATTCCCCCTGTATCTTCAAGACACGCGCGGTGATTTTCGGTCGTGTCTGTCCCGGCTTGTCAGCGCCATGCACCCCACCTTTTTCAGGATGCTCCTGATTGTGACAAATTGCACACACGGATTGCAGATTTTGCAGGTCAAGCTCCAAGTCGGGGCGTTCCGTGCGCGGAATCAGGTGATGCACGATGGTTGCACGTCTGGGCTTGCGCATCAGACCGGCTTGGAAGGCACGCAGGCAAATCTGACAGATTTCGTGGTCGCGCAGCAGAGCGTTCTTCCGGACAGCCAGCCATGCGCCGCTGTGATAAAAAGGATCTGACTGCTTCCCTCGGTATGCCATGCCTCACCTCCAAAAGCGACAACGTTGTCGCTTTTCGTGGCTGTATCATAGCACATGCACCTATGGTGCATTCAAGGTGAGGGAATGGGGCATATAGGGTGCATGGGTGGGGCATACATGGTGCAGACAGGGTGAGGGAGAGGGGCATAGGTGGGGCATAAAAAAATGGCAATAGAAAAGCGCCACACCTCTGTGTGAAGTGTGACGCTCCCATCATTCCCGATTCACCAGCACGCCAGCAGCGCAACAGCAATCATTCGCCAGTACCTCCCTCCATTTCGAGATACCACGCAGGCAGAAGCGCGGTGACGCTGCCGTCATCCATCTGTTCCACCAGCGCCAGACCGCTGCGTTTCTGCGCCTTATACGTCCGCACCGCGATATGCAGCGCCGTCGAGATGCTGCCTTGATTCTGCCCCATGACATAATAGCGATAGAGGATGCAGCACTCCGGGTCGGGCAGCATGTCCACAATGCGGCAAGCTGCCAGCTTTTCTGCATCCAGCCGCCGCGCGCGTTTGTCAAGGGCATGACGGCATTTCAGCACGTCCCGCTCAATCGTTGCCGGGTCAGCACCGCAGGCAAGCAGCCGGTTCAGGCGTTGGTCAAGTTGCTGCACCTCCGCCGCACCCGCACGGCAGCGTTCGAGTACATCCATAGCTTTCATGCTGCATCCTCCTCTCTGTCAATATTCCAGTTCATCCTGTTCCGGAGCATCTTCGCGGCGAGCAGAGCCGCAGAATTCCACGCCGTCCGCATTCAGATCCATGCTGACACGCGTCGAGCCGTCCTGCGCCTGATAGGTTGATGCCGTAACCGCGCCCCAGCAGCAGACGCGGCTTCCTCGCCGCAGGTACTTTGCACAGCTTTCCGCGATATTGCGCCATACGGTTACGCGGAAGTAGTCGGTCGTTTCATGTTCGCCGCGCCCACGGTTGACCGCCACCGAAAAATTGCAGACGTTGATGCCGCTTGGTGTCGTGTTACTGACCGGGTCGCGCGTCAGGTTGCCGATGATGATGAGCTTGTTCATGTTGCTTTCCTCCCTTATCGTTGCCGTAGTTTCCGAATGGTACTGTAACTGTCCCAAGTATTGATGCCCGCAGTCGCCTCTGTCAGCATGGATTCCGGCAAATCATGCAGGTCTTTCACATGCCAGCGGCCGATTGTATCCTGCCGAATCGCAGTGCGAAGCGATGGAAGCATCGTACTGTCCAACTGATATTTCCGGGCAATTTCAGATGCGCGGCGGCGAATCGCGGCAAGCATCTGCCGATATTGCGCGCTGCTGATGGTCAGCCGCTTTTGCAGCATTTCCTCCTGCCGCCGCAGCCGCGTATCCAGCTGCACCAAGTACATACCAAGCTGCTGCACCATGTCAGCTAACTGCTGGGCAGTGGCTTCGCTTGACCGGCTAAGCTGCATCAGCTGGTCAAGCGGCACAATGACATCGTGCTTATCGCACATCGCCATCCACCTCCGTCCGCATCGGTTGATTCAAGCGTTCGCACATGGCTTGCCCCCACTGCCGAATCATTTCCGCCCATTGCCGCATAGTGTTCAGGTCAGCGCGTTCTTTTCCTGCAAAGAGTGCTGCATCCGAAACGTTCTGATAACGCAGCGCCTCGGCATAAAAGCCAGAACACATCTGGATATAGCCGCTCACATCGTCCCGATTCTCCGCACCAGGTACCGCACTTGCATCGAGCCTGGCTTGCAGTTCTCGCACACGTTCTTCCTGCGCGTCTGCGTAGTCCTCTGCCTCACGGATTCGCGCCGCCGCCGCCGCATCTCGCTCTTTGAGCGCCTTGTAGTCCTCCGGGACAATCTCGACAACCTCCGGATTATTGATGCGGTCATCCAACTGACGTTCCAATGCCTGCTGACGGGCGTTCGCTTGCTGCAGGGCATCCCGCGCCTGCTGACAGCTCCGCTTCGCATCCTCTGCCGCTTGCTCTGCTTCTTTCGCCCGCTGTTCCGCAGCTCCCCCCGGACAGCCGCGTCCAGCTGGCGAACGCTCAAACGATGCGCATCGACATCAGCAGCAAAGGCTTCGCGTTCCTCCGCAGGCAGTGCCAGCAATGGCGCAATCTTGGAGAAGTCCAAAAGCGTCAACGTTGACGTTTTTGGAATCTCCCGTGCTGCCAGCATTACGCGCTGGGCTGCGCGTACCGTGAAGCCTGTGTTCACGGCAATCCACTCCTGCCAATGCCCGTGCGACACCAGCTTTGCTTCCTTCGCTTCGTTCAGACAGCGCCCAATTTCCAGCAGTGACAGCGTGAAGCGTTCCCGATGGTCACGGATGCGCATTTCAATCTGGTCAAGGTGAAGCTGCTGTTTGTCGTTCAAGCTATGCCGAATGTCGGCGGCTAAGGCTTTTTCCTGCATGGAAATCATGTCATTGCTCATATTTCATCCTCCTGTATCGCTCTACGTTATCGTTTGCCTCGCGCCTTGCGATTCATATACCAAGTGTGCGTCTTTTCGCGCATCGACGCAGCATAGTCTGGGTTCTCCATCTTCTGCTGATGAAGTGCTCGCCTGTGCGCTCGTTTTGCAAGTTCCTGTTCATCCGGCTTCGGACCCGCATGATTGTTGCGCCGCTTGTACTGACCGTTCTCGACGGCTTTGCGCATCATGTCCAGCATGTCCTCTGGGTCAATCAGTCCGCCCGTCAACGACACAAACGTTTCTGTGCAGACCCAGTTTTCCACCTCATCAATGGTGTTTTCCGCAGCTCGGTCATGCGGACGCTTTTGCAGTTTTGCAACGGCAGCCGCGTATTCATCCATCATTTCGTTGAGGATTGCTTCAATGAGGTTGAGCGCACCGACAAGGCTGTTGACCGGCAGTTTCGGTCGTTCTTCGCTGCCCATAATATTCACCACCTTTCGCCTTACCTCACAGGAATGGATTGTCTGCATCATCCTGTGCCTCCACGATGATGAGCTGTTCTTCTTCTGCTTTGACCACCTTGCCAGACAGCTTGTCCACGCGCACACGGTCAAGCCAGAGCAGCCGCAGCACGTTCGAGCCAATCCGCTTGGGTTTCGTCGTCTTGTTCGTTGCGCTGTCGCACATCAGAATGCCCTCGTCTTTCAGTTGCTTGAACAGCGCGCGCTTGCCGAGAGGGAACGTCACGCCCTGGTCACTGTACAGGCGTGCGACGCGGCTATACGCAACATCCGGCAGCAGGTAGTAGTATTGCGCGTCGCAGTAGCCGATGGTGCTGGGCGGCGTTGCCCCGCTGTCCGTCATCGTTAAATCGCGTACCGTCGCTTGCTTGCTCGCCAGCAGTTCCAGCACAGCAGACAGGAACATCGCGACCGGTCTGTCCTCTTTCGCTTCCTCTGTCTGACGACGGCTGTTGTCCATCACGACATCCCACGCTTGCCGAATCTCATCTTCTACCTGTTCGGGCAGTGCCGCGCCAATGTCCACCATGTACCGCAGCATCATCTCATAGCCCAGCATCACATGCGCAACCGCTTCTGCCGAGCGTCCGTGTGCACCAGTGCTTGCCTTCATTGCCTGCGCACGAAGCCGCACATAGGCTTCCGGCAGTTCAGATGCCAAGTGGTCAGCGCGTCGGCTGAGCCACTCAATGTATTCGCTCATCGCCTTGCGCAAATATCCTCTTTTCGCCAAGTCTTGCATCACCTCCAATTCCGGCGTAATGGCAATATCATCTTTTTCGACGCTGATGATGTAGTAGCGCGCCACGCCGCTCGGCCCAATGTCCGGTGTCTGCTCGCCGGACATGATGGCAAGCCCGCGCGACGGTGTGCTGTCCTCCAGCTTGCGCTCGGCGGTCATGCGCCCGCGGTCGTCGCCGTTGCCGTATGCGCGCGAAAGCGACTGCACAAGGCTTTCCATCTTGCGCCGCTCCTGCATCGACGTTTCCGGATGATAGTCATCCACACATAGCAAGCTGTCTTTGAGGACAAATGCTTTCCGGCGGATGCTGTTGCTTGTGTCGTGGAAGGACGCGGGCAGCGGGTCGGAATAGCCGAATTGCCCGAAGAATGATAGCGTCAGCGCGGTAGCCGTTGACTTCCGAACGCCTGATGACCCCTTAATCCACATCGCGAAGCGCGGCGTATGACCCGCCTGCGCCAGAAATTCGCGCAGCGGCGCGAGAAACGCAATACCCATCAGCGGAACAGAGACGTGCAGCGCCATTGCATCGCGAAAGTTGTGCGCCAGCGCCATCGTCACGGTTCGGTCATCCGGCAAATCGTTGTCGAACGTGTAGCGTGACAGCGCACTTTCCAGCTCCACGCGTACCCCCTCCGCACCGATTGCGCCTCCAGGATGCAGATACGCCCATTTCCCGCCGATTTTCCGCCAACCGACGTGCGTGTATACCGTTTCGCGCACCGCACTCTGGTTGCCGACCTCGGTCATCACATAGCGCAGCTGTTCTTTGATGGTGTTTCCCGGCATGACGTTCGCCGCGAAGTCCCAGTTCTTCAGCACCCAGCCCATGCCGCTGAACTCTTCTGCTCGAACAGTCACAGGCGGCAGGGGATGACCCGTTTTTGTCCATCCGCTGATGCCGAAGTACTTTTCGATGTTCACGCCGTCGTCTTTCGTGATGATGTTCGTCGGCAGCGCGACGAAGGTGGACAGCTTGCGCACGCTTTCCTTGCCCATTGCGCAGATGCCGCCGTCGATGATGCAGTACCCCGGCACATCGTCGTAGAGTTCAACTGCCCGTTCATACTGGCTGACCTCCGGCGCGGTTTCCTCCGGCGTTTCTGCCATGAGTTTGTCAAGCAATCGGCGCGTTTCCGACTTGCCAAGCAGCTGCATCATGTCGCTGACATCGCCCTTTGCTGGCAGTTCCGGGCAGACATCCTTGATATGCAGGATGCGGATACTCCGCGCAATGCCGAATAGCTGCTGTGCCACCTTCTGCGCGTGCTGCTCGCCGGGTTCATCGTTGTCCGGGATGATGTATACGTCCGCGCTGCGCAGAAACTCACTGTGTTCCTTGTGCCACTTGCACGCGCCCATTGCGCAGGTTGTGCCGGTCAGCCCAATGAGCGCCAGATTGTCCGCGTCCTTCTCGCCCTCGACGACGAAGATGGCTTCACCGGCGGCAATAGCGGCAAGAACGTGCGGCAGATTGTAAATCACCGGGCGCACACCCTTGATGCTCCACCGATACCCGCCGCGCTGACTTGCGTCCGGCACACGCTGCCGGAAGTCCTTCGGCTTGTAGCGGACGACCTCAAAGACGGTTTTTCCCTGTTCATCCGTGTAGGTGTAGACCCGATCCACAACGCGCTTGACCGCTTCTTCCGGCTTTTTCGCTTTCGGAAGTTCGGCAGGCTTTGGCGAAGAAATCTTCGGTGCAGTCGGTTTCGTCACACCCTTTCGCGGTTCGTAGAACAGGTCGCTCATTTTTAGCCCGACCGCCGCCAGAACATCCTCTGTCCGGCAGTTCCGCTGGCATTTGACCTGTACGCCACTTTCACCCGCCTTGATGAGCAGGCTGGGATGCGTGTCCTTGTGCGCTGGGCAGAAGCATTCATAGTACCCACTTTCGCCGTTCGGCCCGCTCTTCACCTCGAAGTGTTCAAGCACCTCTTTCAGGTTCATCCGCGGCCCCCTCCTCAGCGTTCGTATTTGTCGTTCATCCGCTTTTTGATGGCACTTTGAACTTCCGTCAGGTCGAACCGCATGGAACGTCCGCCCTTTTCGCAGGGCAGCCACCCATCGGCGACCGCGCGGCGGATGGCGCTTTCGCTCAGCCCGATTCGCTGGGCAAGATCCGCTGTGCTAAGCCCCTTGTCGGCGTACTCTGTCATCAGCAGTGGACAAATCGCGTCGAAATCGACCATCACACGGTTGCCCACCAGCATATATGGATATTTCCCGCTTGTGCAGCCTTGGCGGATCCGCGCTGCCGTGATGCGCAGCGCGTGTTCCGCCAACATTGCCTGGCTTGCTTCTCGGCACGTCATCATCTTCATTCTCTCTGCCCTCCCATTGCCGCATCAATCGCCGTGATTGTCTCCTGCATCAGCTTCGTCAGCTCCACGGCCTTCCGCCGTACATGCAGTGCTTCCTCCACTTCGTCCGGTCGGATGCGCCCGTCCAGGGCAAGCGACACAAAGCGCTGTACCGCGCTGTCCGCATCGTGCAGCTGTACCGCCCAACCGAGCGCAGCTGCGCAAAGCTCACTGCGTTCCGCGATTCCTTCTAACATCAGCGGGCAGATGGTGCGCATATGCGCATTGCGCAGGTCAGGAAGAGCGTATATACGGCACATACACGCAACAACGTCGCACGGCGGCACAGTCAGCCCGGTTTCGTAGTCCATCAGCGCCTCTGCGCTGACGTGAATCAGGTCGGCAGCGCGTTCACGGCTGGCGAAAATGCGGTTTTTCCGCGCCGCCTCCATGCGCGCTGCGTAGTAAATCGTTTGTTTCTTGCTCATGTTCCCTCCGTTTCCCGCCATTCTTGGCGGAATGCTGTCGCAATTTCCGGGTGTATCAGCGATTCTCTTATTTGCGTTTTGCTGATACGATAGAATTGTATATCGCAAAACCTAATTTGTCAATACAAAAAATCACGAAAATGCAAAAACGCAAACGAAATTGACAGATATTCGATAACGCATTACAATATTTAATGATGGAGGGAAAAACAATGGAATTGTTCTCCAAGCGCTTGCGCACGTTAAGGATGGAGAAGGGCATGAAGCAGTCGGAACTGGCTGAAGCATTGCACTTTTCGCAGGGAATGGCATCCGCCTATGAAAACGGGCGTGAACCACCCTTTGATGTGCTTGTGCAGATTGCTAATTACTTCGATGTTTCAGCGGACTACCTGCTCGGCTTAACGAGTACGCGGAAGCAGGATACTGACGCGCTGATGACAGAAACGAATCGCGCAGCACAGCAGACAGAATCTGTTGGGGTTGTGCCAATTGCACCAGAGGACATCCGGGCGCTGATGGCTGCCATTACAGCATACACAGACGAACGCTGTCCCGTAGGTACTGCACCACTCGTCTTGTCGCGTGACATTATCCTTAAACTGACGGAAATGCTGAAAGCACTCAATCATGAGAGTACGGCTGGCGTTCTGGATACGGGCAACGCGCTCATTAAAAGCGTGCTGGACGTCTCGAATATCACTTCGGAATACTTAACGCGAAACGAATGACAGGAGGTTTACCCACATGAAACGCTGGATTGCATCGGTTTTGACTGCCTGTTTCCTGCTGTCGGGCGCAGCAATGGCGGACGGCGTGCTGTCGGATGGCTGGCAGGAGGCCAGCACGGATGCGCTGCTCAATGCGCGGACGCAAATCAGCAATCAGCTTCGCAAAAGTACAATCTCCAACCCAAGCGCAGAAGCAGTTTCTTTTTCAGGCGAAGGCATGGAAATTCTTGATTCCTTTACGCTGGATGCCGGGGTCTGGTGTCGCTGGGTGACGCTGGACAAAAACGACTATTTCTATAAACTGCAAATCATTGAATCCAGCAACGGAAAGACGGATAAGGTTTATCTCTACCGTTCCGAAGTGGAACTGCTTCAATTTTCAGAAGCGCACACGTTTGATTATGTTTCCGTTGAGATTGAACCCGGCTGGACAATCGAATATCGTCCGCTTGATTATAACGGAACGCTTGAACTGAGCGGCGATTCTTGCGCAGTGAGCTGCTTCACCTGCGACAAGCCGACGGTCGTAACGGTCACTGCGGCACGTCATAACATGGAAACAGGCTACTATGGCATCAACCTTTACAGCATCAATTCGCGTGGGAAACTGTCCCATGTCGATTACACAGCTTCGGACAACCTCGAAGAAGGTGAGGAAATAACGAAGCAAGCAATCATAAGCCCTTCGGATGATGTTGTCTGCTACATCTGGGAAGTCGTCTGTGACAAGGGTGTCGCGTGGAGCATCACCGCGAAATAACCCCACCGTAACACAAAAAGACCGGGCGTGTAACGCAAATCAGGCGCATGTTACACGTCCGTTTTTTGACCGACTTAATATAAGAAGCGTTACCGCCGTTACACAAGTAACGCAGAAAACACACACCTACCCCCTCTATATCTTTTCCAGAGAGGATGAGCAGCATGGGGTCAATTGAAAAGCGCGGTGAAAACACATGGCGCGTCGGGTTTCGGCGCTCGGTCGCAGACGGACGTGGCTGGGTACGCAAGACGCTCTCGTTCCCGGCAGACATGCCCGAAGCAGAGCAGCGCAAAGCGTGCGAGGTGGAGCTGGCACGGCTGATTGTGCAGGAAGCCGACGGACGGCAGACCATGACCGCACCCTCCCAAGCAGACGTGCTGGCGCTGATTGAGAAGTACCACATCACGCCGGAGGATGCCGCGAAGCTCGGCGCAGGGAAGGGCAGCGAGCGCTGGAAGATAACCGTGCAGGAACTCTATGACCGGTGGATGGAAATCTACTGCATCCCCAACCTTGCACCCACGACCGCAAAGACGTATCGCTCGCTCATGGAGACGCGCGTCCTGCCGCTGATCGGCAATCGGCAAATCACCAGCTTGACCGCTTTCGACGCGCAGCAGCTAATTGCCAGCCTGCGGCAAGCGCCGCGGCGCACGACCGCCATCGACCCGGAACAGCGGAAGCGCAAAGCAGACCGCCAGCGTCAGCCGCAGCCGCCGAAGCCCCTGAGCGCCCGAACCGTCCAGCATCACTTCACGACCATCAGTGGCATGTTTGACATGGGCGTTTCGTGGAAGCTCATCCCGGAGAATCCATTCAAGGATGTGAAGCGCCCGACCGCACGTCGAAAGAAGCTGAAAGTGCTGGACGATGAACGTGCCGTCGAGCTTCTCCGATGCCTGGCAAAGGAAGATTCGCTGTCCTTCCGCGCAGCAGTGATGCTTGCGCTGACGTGCGGACTTCGGCTTGGCGAGGTCGGCGCATTGTGCTGGGATGATGTAGACTGGAAGCGCTGCACCATCGACATCAGCCGAGGCCTGAACTATGTGCCGGAGCTGGGCAATTACACCTCCGACCCGAAAACTGAAGAAGGCAGCCGCACCATCGACCTGCCCGCAGGCATGATGACCCTGCTCCAAGAGACAAAAGCCTATCAGGACGACATTGCCGCCAAGCTGGGCGACC
>ERZ780185.933-NODE-933-length-14409-cov-2.447959_pt1 | contig 14409 bp, 16 predicted proteins | sample MGYA00511365_ERZ780185 | MGnify/ENA primary metagenome ERZ780185 (study PRJEB29588, sample SAMEA2151606) | human gut metagenome | biome: human gut; feature: human-associated habitat; material: faeces | place: Denmark | collected 2008/2010 ...
TTATTTCGGTATGAGGGTGATTGTTTACAGGTGTTTTGTCCTCCGGGAATCGATTTGAATGAGACGAATGTACGGAAAACGTTGTCGCGGGGAGTGGGTCGTTTCGTTTACAGAAGAGCGCAAGAGGTTTTACCTCGGAGGCTGAATCAAATCTCGTCGAGATTGGGGTTGCCAGTGGTTTCGGTGACGATAGGTCGCGGGCGGCGAAAGTTGGGGCATTGTACCCGTCGGGGAGAGATACAGTTGTCGTTTTATTTGATGTACCTACCCGAAGAGTTGATTGATTATGTTATTTGCCATGAGCTCGCTCATCTAAAATATATGGATCACAGTCCATTGTTTCATGCTTTGTGTAATCGTTATTGTGGGGGCAGAGAACTTTTGTTGCGGAAACAATTGCGTTCTTTTGTATTTTTATTATATTAGAATTGATTCTAAATGTCAAAAAGTTGACAATTTTGAGTGTCAAATACTTGACAGAATAGGTTTTATGTGATTAGCAAGGCAGCATTGGAAACTTCTGCTTAATATCATTACACGGATTTAAAGAATTATTTTCTCTTCGGGAGAACATAATTCCACACTTCGTCAACGCTGGCTGGAACCGGTTTATGAATTTTCGTGGTTAAAAAATCAGTAAGCCGGACACAATTTCCGAAGATGGAAACCGGACATTTGTGTTTTCCTGATCGAAACACAATGACGGTGGAATGCAGGTCTGTGATCTGAAAAATTTCCAATATATCCTTATACGGAATATCATATGTCTGCGTTTTTTCAGTAGCATCAGATGTGCATATAAAGCAGATGAAGTTTTGAACAGGAATATTTTGATCAAACAAATTCACTATCCGAATCATATCCGGAAGAAATTCTATCTTTGTAGTCGCTTTCACTGTTTCACATTGTAGTTCTCCATCAGTTCTTCGTTTGACGATACACATTATAATAAGAAAGAATACGCTACATATTAAGACGACAGGGCGTATTCCATATAAAGCAATCCCTATTCCGTTTGCAGCACACAGCGATATCAAAGTGATCAAAATCAGCTGTTTGGGCAGCAGTGTTTTTCGATAAAGAAAGCTTTGATCAAATCCTTTTATTTCTATCATTATAATTTCCTTTTTAAATAATCGAACTTCTATGTTTTTTTCATAATAACAGAAAAAAGAGTATAAGAAAAGGAATTTGTGATATACATTTTATTTATAGGAACATATTACAAGTAAACTACAGAAAAATATTCGATATTAGATGCGGAAAAGCATCACCAATGTTATAATTAGTGCACCATAACAAAATATCATAAGGGATGACATAGATGAAAATCAACAATTTTGATGAGGAAAAATCAGAACTTTTAAGAGAAATTGCATTTGTAAAAAGAGAAATATATGAGCTGGAAAAGGAAGAGGATTTCAAGGAAGCCAGAATTTTTACAAACAATTACCTGAAAGATAGCTGCATATACAAGAGACTACCAATATCGTATTTAAAAACTGTGTATCACCTGAAAAATGACGAAATAGTAAATCTGCTTTCTTTTTCATTTGAAAATGAAATGATTATAAAACTTTTTAGCCAGATAAGGGAACACAATAAGTCATCTTGTATCGGTTTTGCAGTTATGAACTGTTCCGCAGTTTATCGAAAAGATGGGGGATATGTTTTGCAGCTTTCTGATCCGTTCTTTGATCTGAAAGGATTTGTGTATCATCTTCCGCGTGATCTCAAACCGGAAACAATTGCAAATACAATGGTACAGATAAAAATTGTGCTTGATGAAAATGTATTAAACACTCATAAAGCGAAACTTCTGGATATATGTCCGCTTCCATATTGGATATATGGGACTATAAAAGGGAATTCAAAAATTGAATTGGAGTCACCAGATTACGAGATCACAAAATCCCTTGAAGCAGTAAGGGGAAGAGAAAAATGTATTTCTGCAGGATTATCCTGGGCGCATGAAATGGTTCGTGAGCATGGAATGTATGAGCCTTCCCCTGAAAATAAAGAAGAATTTCTGAACCACGGTTATATATATGTAAGGGGACTGTACCGACAATATGTTTTGGTGTTTGTTGATGACAGGATAGAAGCTGTTGTTACGGAAGAGGGAAAATTGAGTGAATCATACCAGAAGCACTGGTATGATAATGGAATATGGGAATGGCAATGTCCTGAAGGGGATGCGGTTAAGTGTATTGATGTGTACCCACCGTTACTTAAGTATATTCCATAGAAAATCGGAAATAAAAGAAATCAGAGCTGCAGTGCAAAAATGAACGTTTGCATTGCAGCTTTTTGTTTTGCTGTTTGACTTTTTATCTGGGTTTATGCCTATTATTTTAAAACAATACAACAAAAGGAGAATAACAGATGGAAAACGAAACTATTTCTTGCAAGGATGTCTTTAAATTTATTTTCTTGAAAAAACATAGTATTGCACAACTTTGTGATTACTATGGAAATCCTCAAGATGTAAGAGATCATTTACAACTGTTATCTGATAGCAATCGGTTGTTAGCTATCTCTTTAAAAAATAATATCCGTGTGCTTAATCAGATGATTGAAGAAGATTTTCGGCGATATCAAGAAGCCTATGAGGAATATCTTTCACAAAAACAAATTGGTATCAGTAGGTGCGTAGATTGTCCATTCGGTAACGGAGAAGGTGGATGTACTATACCTTCTTGCGATTTTCCATTTGGCGAGTTAACCGACTCCTGATGCTGTCAGGAGCTTAACTGAGCAGCTGTCCCTCTTACGATGAGAGCTACGGGGTTATCGCCCGGATACAGCTGGCACCTGATTGACACTAGGACAATTATATCATGGGCTTCCTAAGCCTATTGAACAATATTTATTTTGTAACTTATTAACCAAGATACATGTATTTATGTATCTAAAAGATATTATACGAGGAGGATTGCAAATGAAAGAGGTATTGGTCAGCTTTCCACTGACCGGAAGAAAAGGAAAAGATGTCAAAAAGAAAGGAGAATCAAATTTATTAGATATTTGTTCAATGATAGCTTTACCTTCTGATAATGGAAGATATGATTATTTAAAGTCTATCAGGCAAAATGCATCAGGCATTGTAGTAAAGGATCGCAAAGAAAACCATTATGAATTATCAACAATATGGTATCGCCCGTGGAGATTGGATGAGGTTTCTTTTATTGCTGCCAATGTTATAGAAGAGAATGAGTATGTAAAAAATTGTGTTCATGTTCTGTGTGAATATTACGACAGCGGGAAAATCTACAAATGCTGTGTTGTTGTTCCACAAGAGGAATATTATGAGAAAATAAAAGATTTCCATAATGATGCAGATCATGAGAAATACATTATCGGAACATGTATAAGGAAAAATTATACGGTACCTGGCAAAAGTAAGTACAACAAACGTTCCCATTGTGTTCGTCAAACGGAATCCATTCAAAAGCAGAGAACGAAAATGTTAAATTTCTGTTTAATTGAAAGGGAAAAGCAGCAGGAGGAAAATTGAACTATGAATTTGATTGAAGCATATGGGAAAAAGATTACAGCAGCCGAGTATGTAAAAAGAGAGGTACTTGCCTGCGGTGGAAAGGCCGCATGCTCAAAAGCGGATCTGGGAGCAATTGCTGAGGAACATGGACTGAAAATGCCAATCTGGAAATATTCAAAAGAAGAAATATATGATGCATTGATGGAAAGTGGAAAGTATACCCCTGAGCAGATTGCGGAAAAATATCAAATTGGAATTCCTGGAAAAGTATATCTGGATCGGTTCCGTTTCGATCCAAGACTTACTAAGCTGTTACGAAAGAGCGGATTTTTGAGAGTTGTTGGTTTTAGAAAATATAAAAGAGGGAAAAAACTTTTTAAGGAACCTTTATATGATGCTTTTCAATATGAAAAAATGAACTCTGAGCAGTTAGATCCAGAGTTGGAAAAGGCAAAAAAACTACTTATAGAGATGCTTAAAAAATCGAATATTAGATGATAATTCAGAATTACTTACATCCAAAGCAAGGAATCTTGTAAAAAAATTGGAATATTTCAGGGTATAAAAAATCCCAGCATCATTTATATGTGGATGGTGCTGGGATTTTTTATGTTTGCCAATAAATATTATTTTGATTGATTTACTATTATAAATTTTCATTTTTTGATCATTCCATTTGTTACGTTGCTTAGCCAATTTTCGGCTGCGGTGGAAGCTTCCCTTCTCTTTTCGTCACTTACGTTAGCATATCTTGCCGTTGTATTCACGGATTTGTGGCCAAGGGCATTTTGTGCTAGGTAGATGTCTCCTGTCGAGTTGTAAATGCCGGTAGCATATGTGCTACGCAACTTGTGTGGTGTTATATGTTTGTTCTTTACGGCGACGGAAGCGTATTTTTTTACCATGCGTTGCACAGAGCGCGGAGTGATTCTTGTACCATTACGCGATATAAAAAGGGCAGTAGTAGGTTCATCCAGGTCCATATCTTCGCGCTCATCCATATATGCACTCAATAATTCAGCGCATTTTTTATCAAAATAGACATTCTGGAATTTTCTACCCTTTCTTTCAAGATAAACACTGTTTTCTTCCCAGTCAATATCATCTATGTCAATTCCAACACACTCCGAAATGCGGATTCCTGTGGAAAGCATTAGATAAACCATTGCCATGTCACGGGTTCTATATCTGTCGGAGAAAACCTGTTGACGTTCTGTAAGTCCAGCACCGGTAGTTATTACATCTAGCAGGAGAGAAATTTCATCATCAGAAAGGAAGGTGATCGGCTGTACGGTAATCTTTGGTGACGGGAAAGCAGCGGCAGGATTGTTTTTGATCAGGTTTTTGCCAAGCAGGTATTTATACAGCGCACGTATGGATGCCAGCTGGCGGGCACGGGAAGTATTATCATCCATAAATGTCTTCCCATTTTTCTCATAGCCATTTTGCAGTTTCATCATAATGTCCTCAAAGTCATCAGTATTCAGATGATCCAGAACATCCACGGTTATATCTTTTTTATTGTGTATAACAGGATTGATTTCTGTGATAATCTGAAAAATGATGGAAATGTCCCGTACATACTCATAGACAGTGAGCCGGCTGGAGTTCTTCATAGTGGACATATGCGAAACAAAACGTGTCATGTAATCCGGCAGATCATTTAAAAGTGATGTTGTTTTTTCTATAGCAGATAAGTTTCTTTTAACCTGATAATTTTTTTCTTCCATTTATTTTTCCCTCCGGTTAGTTTTTCAGAATGCTATGCAGCAAAATTGGTATAGCATGATTGGTAAGGATAAAATAGACAAATTGTTCGTATAATGAGCATATTGGTACTATTTGCCTGATTTTATCCAATTTGTGTCGCAAAATGATTATTTTGCGACACAATATAAATATATAATACCACTATCCCATCTGGGTGTAAATGCTAAATGTACATTGTCACTTTGCATATAGATAATACAAAGATGCTGATATTGCATTCTGTTAATACAAAACAGCTGATTTATTTGCGTATAAATGATACAAAACAAGATTCTGTATTGGATGACCCACTTGTGGTTGATTTTAAATTGCTTTCACCAGTTTTATAGTCGATCTTGACCCCTGGCTGCACATTATAGGCGTACACGCAGAAACAAATGCCTTTTCCTTTATCCTCAACAGAATATCCTTCCATAAGGACTCCGGATGCGAACAGATTGTTTCCCTTAAAAATCGGTGTTACGCGATACAAAACGTGGTTCCCAGTTTTCTCTATCCCTTTAAGTCATGATAGTTTTCAATATTGTACTACATTTTCGAGGTATTTTTTCCGTTCCGCTGCAAAAGAGAGCAGTATTGTTTTCTGTTGATCATCTGTCAGATGGTACCATTCTGCCAGACGCTCTTCGAGATGGTTTAATGCCGTCTGTAAATTTTCTGCTCTTGCAACCAACAAAGCCGGATCTTTGACTGCATAATCCGTTAAAAAATCTTCAACTGCTATCGCACGTATATCTCCAGGTGAGCAGATGTCGACAATGGTGTCTTTTAGTTCTGTTCCTTCGTAAACAATAGTAGCGTCTGACAACTCAGTTGCATTGTTTAAACCCCAAAGACACGGGAAATCAATGCAGACAAAGATATCTCCTCCGTATAATGCAGGTTCAATATGCAGATTTCCTCCATCTCTAATAACTTTTTCGATCATTTCTAACATATTTTTTCTCCTTTTTTGCGAGGTATTTAACATTTGATTTATGTTCATAGACTGATGAGAGAGTAATATTGAATTGAATTTCAACCTACTGCACATATTTTATTCTTCTATTTCTGGATCACACCTTTCTCCCTCAAAAAAACGTCCCTCAATGAGGAACGTTTTCAATGATTTTTATGCTTATTTTTCTGTCTTAAAGCTGTTATGCCCGGCAATCATCTTTTCTGCGAAATGAATCCATTCCTCATATGTCTCTGCTCCGCAGGCTTCTTTCCACCCATCCAGCTTGTTTTCCGTAAGGGGAAAGTAAATGACGGGATCAAAGTCCTCAAATGGTGTAAGGCTGCCGTATTCCATCAGTATTCTTTTTATTGTAATGTCTGCTTTACTTTATCAAGAGCTGGTTTTATTACAAGTTCTATAACTGCATCTCGCGTAATCTCTGCTGATTTTTCTAATACTTCCGTATCGGATATATCCGGTTCGTCAATGCCATGTGCAAATTTGAGATATTCGATGTCATCCAACTCAAGATATTCTTGAAGGGAACATGTTACTGATGAATCGTTATGCCACTGATCCACTAAATCTTCCCACTTTTCTCTTGATTTATCCAAATATTTTGCCATGAATTACTCTCCATTCAATTTCAAATAATTTATGCCTTGGAAAACCCAGACATAAATTATTATTTAGCATGGGCTTTTTAGGCAAATTAATTCTATATATTCTGTTTCAACCATCGCCTTCATTACAGAAAGCGTCTTTTTGAATATTTTCATTAAACACAAGTTTCAACCATCATACAATGTTATTTTTAATACTTTTGGATGAGTATTCTATAGATTTTTCCGGATTTTTTTGATGATCCAAATAAGATCCCGGCTTTTCCATTGGTGTATACGGTCGTTCCTTTTTTGGTGTATTTTCCTGAACAACCAACAGTTACAGATTTTATTTTAACGTTTTTGGCATATTTCTTGGAAATACCCGCGTAATCATATAGATTGATCTTATTATCTTCCGTGCTTTCCATAAGCGAGAAGTAGTTTGATTTAGATACATTGTACCTACTGCAATCAGTAAATATGTAATTTGGGTATTTCCCATTCATATACTGTTTATGATCACATAAAAATGCATCATCTGCATACCCCTTCATGAAATAATCCATAGATCCTGTCTCATCATCCATGGAAACATCGCAATAATACCATTTTCCATCAAGTTTAACCAGATTCCACATGTGGCCTACAGAAGATCCGCTTTCAAATCCATCGGCACATACGGCTTCAACTCCAAGCTGGTTTAACAGGTTGGCATATATAATAGAATACTCGTCACATTTTGCAAGTCCACTCTCCAGACATTCAGATAAGGATCGGCCTTTTCCAAGATCATAACGCAGATGATCACATAACCACTGATGAATCCATACGGCTTTTTCGATACCTGTAAGATTATCAATTTTAAAGGATGCAGCTAATGTTTTCCAGTCAATATCATTTATATTCCGGTACTTCTCTACCGTTGAACAAACCGAATATATTGTTCCGTTTGAGACAATACGGTTTGAAACATAAATTAAGGTTTGTGGAAATGTCTTTCCATTATCCATTTTATGAATAATTTCCTTACCCGCCTTTTCTGCTTCACTATAACTATAATAGTTTCCATAAGAGACGGAATATCCTTCCTGCTGATGATCTACGGCATTTTGTAATTCCTGAGCGGCAAAATTTTCATTTACTTCCGCCGAACAAATGCTGGATGAAAATAATACAACTATAATTCCTGTTAAAAATGTAAGAATTGTTTTTTTCATAATCAAGTATCTCCTTCCCTTTACCTGATTATGGTATATCATATAAATGAAGGAGATACAAGAAATATAGAACAAATAAAATTGATAACTATATTATAGTTTTACTTTTTTGATAGGACTCCATTTTCCGTAATAGTAGGTTTTCCCAATCTTTTTATAAGGACGCACGCGAACATAAATGGTTCCGGAATTTACCGTATGCAATTTACGGGACAGCTTTGTAGTACGCACATCTCCCCAGTTTTGAAAATTCTTATGGTGAGAATATCGGATCTGGTAACCGGTTGCTCCATTTGACTTCTTGTATGTAATACTAAAGTAGCTGGAATTTACTCTTTTCAGTTTAGTAATTTTTGTTGCAGCTGTCTTTGTGGAAATCCATTTTGCATACAGATCGACAGGAGAATCTACCTTTTTGCTAAAATTGTATTTAACCCCGGCATATGTATACCATCCGGCAAAATAATAGTTTTTAAGCTTCGGATTTGCTGGTTTCTTGATGCACTCTCCTGCTTTTACCGTTGCTTTTGTTTCGCGTCCGTTTACATTGACACGATTATCCCGATAGTGGAAAATCACCACATAAGTTCCGTTCCCAGTGGAATTTTCATTGTTTCCGATTTCGGATGATGTTTTGCCGTTCAAAGTAACATCTTTTCCATAGCTGCTCAATATTTTAGAGATGGTTGTATAAGTGAGGGAATCTGCAGGAACAAGAATATATACTTTAGTACCTGTATAAGCATCTTTTGCACTTGATACAACAGAGGAATCTACCTTATTCTCTCCGGTTGCTGAGGTACAGTTGTAAAAGGCATAGTCCATCTTTGTAACCCCATATGGCACAGATGGAAGTTTATTTAATTTACCGCACCCATAAAGAGCATAGGAAATATCTGTTGCGTTGTATGGAAGTCTGTTAAGCGATGTAAGATTGCTGCACTGATAGAAAAGATATGACGCATCTCCGTCACTCGCTTTAACAGATTCACCAAGATTTACAATGCTGATAGTTGTATTTCCGGAAAATACTCCACTTGAAGCAGTTGATTTTCCGAGAATCGTATCATAACGTTTCCCATTAATTGCATAAGTATCTTCCACACGGACAGAAGAACTGTTGCCAGTATATTTTACGAGAGTAACTGTACCCTTGGTATCATTTACAATAACGTCAAACCCGTCAACAAGTCCAGAAACTACTTTCTGGTTATTAGATGCAGTGTTGTTTGTGTTATTGTTGTTTGGATTGTTTGTATTATTGTTTTGATTGTTGTTTGCATTATTGTTATTATCCGGATTGGTAATAACTCCTGTGGAATGCACATATGCACTTAATTCCGGATATCCATATCCAAAAGTTGAATCTTTTCCGCTGCCACCGCCAATAAAGGTCTTAGAAGTATTGCGAATCAGAATAGATTCAGCATTGCTTGCAGAGTAAGATGGATCATAACTGTAAATGTGGGCAAGAGCTGCCGACACAAATGCTGTAGATTGGGAAGTACCAGACATAATGCATGTTCCATCACCCAGGGATAAGTATTCTGCACTCCAGTTATTGGAAGCAGATGCCTTTGACATATTCATGCTTGATGCTTCGATACCACGGATATAACGTCCAGGTGCAGTAAAATCCACACATGATCCGGTCAGAGATTGGGAATATGCACCCCAGCTTCCACCATTTTGCGCAATCCCGGATACAGCCAATGTTTTGTCATAATTTGCCGGATAGGAATCGTCAGCAGTCATTGCCGGATAAGAAGAATTTTTATTGCCGGCAGAGGTTACGACGAGAATCCCTTTGGAATACAAAGCATCTATATATGGATTGATATAAGATGCAATCTGATCCATCTGGTTGCTGTCAAGCGTGCAGATAGAAAGAGACAAGTTTACCACATTGATACCAGCAGGATTAGATACAATGTATTGTAAAGCTGCAGCAAGTCTGGAAGCGGTAAATCCTCCATTAGAATCCACTGCTTTAACAGGTACAATTTTGACATTGGATGGAGTGTTATTTGCAATGATACTTGCAATAAATGTTCCGTGCCCATAATCATCAATCGCGCTTGACGCCTGGGAAAGAACATTATAGCCGTTGATCACACGTCCAGGGAATCTGGAAGAAAAGTTACTTCCGCTGTCAACACCGGAATCCACTACTGCTACCCCAACCTGGCCGATGGTGGCAGCACTTTGCGCTCCAACGATGTTGTTTGAGGATACGGTGAGTCCCATGATCTCAGGGCTGGTTGTCAAAGAAACAGTATTTGTTGAATCTGATACAGTTGCCCCATATTCTCCGATGACATCTGGGGAATATGTGACATTTGAAGAATCTACCATATCATCATCGTAAAGCTTATCCGGGTATACGGTATATCCATCAGCTTTAAAACTTTCATATGCTGCAGCGGCATCATCCGGAGAGTCAAATGACATAAGGGAAATTCCACCACTCGCAGAAATTTTTCTTGCACCATGGTAGTTACGGAAAGATTCTCCCGACACAAACAGGCGTTTTGATGAAAAAAGAGAGGATACTTTAAAACCATCCCCTTCTTTCTCAACCTGGTACCCTTTGCTCTTGAAATATGAACTTACAGAAGATGCGCTTTTTAATGAATGAGCTTTTAAGGGCGATACCTTTACGATATCATCAAGATCAACAGATTCTCCATCGGCTTCGATGGACCCGTCTTTTAAGATTGTCAGAGAGTCTATCCCTGGCTGATCATCTGCAACCATATCAAGAATTGATACTTCTCTTGGAACAGATAAATTTGCTGCTTTTGCGCTGTCCGGAACTATAAAAGTGGCACACAGCGAAAAAGCCAAAAACATTGCTAAAGTTTTCTTTTTCATACTCTTTTACTCCTTTCGTATGGTGAAACGATTTTAACCATAAACCCATAGAAAAAGTCAAGCCTGATGTGAAAAATAATGTTCTATTATTCTTTACATTGATTCCTATGATGATATGATATAGACACAGCGTTGGAGGAAAAAATATGGGAAAAAATATAGATTTTAAGGAACATGTAAACAAATTTCAAGAAAGAGAAAGATCAAAAAATTTATTTCAAAATTTTATGGATGAGTTGGAAAAGGACATTGATCTTACCGGGGTATTGCAGAATGAAAAAATCAAAGAAGAATATAGATTTCTTGATTTCAAAGGATCGCCAGCTGATCGAATAAAAAAATACGCTCCTCTCATTAAAGAGGAAATAATCAGAATGCAGGATCTCTCGGTGGAGACTGAGGAATATTCGGTAGTATGGGATAAAATGAATTTCCTGCTAGATAAATATACACAGGCAGTTGGAGAACTGGTACCTTTTTCAGAAGATGAATTATCCACCCCATGCGTATGTAAAAATCAGGAAGATGTATTAAAACAAATCAATGAATTGATGGACTACTCCATGGAACAGGATATTTCTGAAAATAATCTGAAAATTTCAGAAAAGCTTACTTTGATTTATCCGTTGGGTATATTGCTGCTTGGATTATAGATTTATTTTGGAAACCAGCGGTAATACAAAAGAAACTCCAATACTCCACCATCGCATATACCAAGAACGTCAGGGAAATACCTAAAATCGCCCAGACTTTTGTAAGTCTGAGCGATCCCTTTGAAACTATAATTTTTTTAATTCCATTCTGATCTTAAGCTCAGAATGGATTTTTTTACAGTTTTTAATAATTTCTTCAAATTCCATCCGGTGGATATTATTTTCAATATCCATCAGATAGCCATGAATTTTATTTTCGGAAGCGATTACTTCGTCACTTCCATAACCAAAATCACTTTCATTTCTCAGGTGTTCCATAACAGAACGCACAGCCTCAATTGCTTCACGGTTGTTGCATTCGTTTACACCTGTATAAAGAATCAAAGCCTTCATATAGGCTTCTTTGCCGTGCAAAATCGCACTGTTATTATATACTTGCTTTTTTTTAAATAAAATTTTTCCTAACATATTTTCCTCCTAAAAACAGATACACCTAACTTATAGGTGCATAATTACACCCATGAGGTGCATCCGTCTTTATGACGGATTAACTAAAAAACATAGTGATAATTACAAATCTTCTGGATAATAGGTCTCAATGACCTTATCATCTTCATTGTCGTAAATTTCCACTTGTTCCTTGGAATTGAGAGTTTCCGTCTGAGCATAAAAGCGTGCATCTTTTATAAACGCACAACCCATGCGGTCGCTTCCATCCACGATAATGGAATATCGTGGTTCTTTTAATGCTTCCAAAATAGCTTTTTCGTCCATAACAACTTTCCTTTCTCTGGTATCGGTTAAATAACATTTTATGAAGCTAAGCAAACCATGCGTTGAAACTGCATGAGAATCTCTTTTGTGGTCTCATCCTTGTATGTAGAATAATCCCACAAATCAGCTCTTACCGCCCAATTTGTACATCTTTGTACAAGTTGAGCAAACCGTTTATCAATACCATCGCCACACAGTATTTGTGTTTTGTTGTGACGATAATATTGCATTGCTTGTTTCACCACCATATTAAAAGTTGCGGAACAATCGTTTTTTACCTTCATCATAAAAACCTTCTTTCTTCCCGCAACTAAAACGGCGGGACTGCTCTAAATAATTTTTTTATTTACGCCATCATAAAAGCCTTTTATAGTTTTTACAGTGGCTTTGCTCACGCCTTTTACAGACTTGAGCTTTTTACAGCCCTCGAAAATTTTGTATGCATTTCGAAGGTTATTTGACAACTTAACCGTTGTCAGGTTTTTGCATCCGTTGAATGCATAATTTGCATTGATTACAGATGCAGGCACACCGTTTACTTTTTTTAAATTGGAACATCCCATGAACGTTTTGTTCAAATAGGTGATGTCCCAAGGAAGGGATTTAACTGTAGTAAGATTCTTGCATCCAAAGAACATTTTATAGGCATTACCCTTGATTGTCCGGACGCTTTTCCCAAAAGAAACGGTTTTAATTTTGTTGTTGCCATAAAACAATGTCTTATATGCAACAACCTGATAAGGAGTACCGTTTACTTTTACAGTATTTGGCACACTTACTGTTGACTTATTTCCAATGTAGGAAATAAGAGTTATTTCCTTCTTTGTATTGTTCAACTTATATTCCCAGGCTGAACGGACGGCAGAAGAGACACCGTCACTTGTCTGCTGTTTCACAGAAGCATTTGCCTCTGGCTTAACAGCAGGTACTACAACATCAGTTGTGGTACCTGGAGTGGATACATATATATATTCCACTCTATTTTTTTCAGAATTACTTCCCGTAGGCTTTGAAGAATTCTGATCTTCTTTGTCTCCTGATGGAGTCGGAGCCGGAGTTGTTGAATCTGCTTTTGTATCAGATTTTGTATCCGGTGTTGGTACAACGTCTGTTTTGGTATCTGTTGTACCGGCTGCTCCATTATCCTTGTTGTCAGGAGTTGGAGCCGGTGATGGTGTTGGTGATGGTGTTGGTGATGGAGCTGGGCCGAAGGACTCGGTTGCTGTATCCACACTATAACTTGTGGATGCATATACATTTGTAGCTCCACTTACCATTACTGTCATTACCATTACTGCTACCATTAATTTTTTCATAAAAACCTTCTTTCTTTCCGCATCTAAGACGGCGGAACTGCCATTAAAATTTGACCTTTTTTCTGCAAAAAACTTTACATAAAACAAACAAGTATGCGAAAAACATTTATAACAATAAAATTATTTCCTGTTATCACCATCAAATGACAGATCAACGGGAATAATAAAACCGTTTTCAATGCTTTCATACTAATTATCTTTTGCTATGCTTTTTGACAATAAAAAAGCCAGCCCATAAAACCGGACCGGCAAAAAGCCAAATGTCAAGAACCTCGAAGAGATTCTTTAAAAAGATTAAAAAGTTATACATATTATATATCATATTTAACTGAAAAATGCAACCTAGATTTAATTTATATGAAAATATAGGAAATTTGGGTTTTAAAGATAGCTGTTATTAAGATGGTTGATTAAGATTCGCCGTATTGGTTACCGTATTGAAATTTTTGTTGCCACCTGGATTGAGAAAAGAGCCATCCAGATGGATAACTCTTGAAATTCGTCGTTTATTAAACTGACTGTGTAAGCACCACCCTTTCTGCATCTTTGCCGCTTACAATGATCTGCTCTGCTGCCTTGCCATTTTTTAAACGGTTTACCACAGCTACAAGAAGATTCTATGTGGTACTTCTATGAATCATTGCTAAGGTTATGTTACAGATCGGCTAGTCTTCGTTAACTACCAGATCCGGCGAAATATCTGCGATTACCAGAGCGTCTTCCTTTGAAAAACCTCTCTTCCGAAGATTACGGTATACCGC
>ERZ780185.939-NODE-939-length-14360-cov-1.827892_pt1 | contig 14360 bp, 7 predicted proteins | sample MGYA00511365_ERZ780185 | MGnify/ENA primary metagenome ERZ780185 (study PRJEB29588, sample SAMEA2151606) | human gut metagenome | biome: human gut; feature: human-associated habitat; material: faeces | place: Denmark | collected 2008/2010 ...
TTTTCTTCTTGGGTTGACAGGATGCACAAATAATGATTAAAAGTACGGCTAGTAATAACAATTTGCTTTTCATGGTATTTTTCATTTAATAATGACACTGCAAAGAAAGCACAAAATCCTGATAAATCATCTTTTTTTTGCAGATTGGTTAGTATTTATCCTTAATTGGTTCGTATTTATTGAATTTTCTAGTTGTTTTTTCTCATCTTTGCAGCACGAACTTTAAAATTGATATTGTATGAAACTGAAGCACCTTATCCTTCTTAGTATTATTTGCTGTTCCCAGTCTGTATTTGGACAAAAAGCCAATCAACAACCGAAGACGAGTGGCAATCCTGTATTCCCGGGATGGTATGCTGATCCGGAAGGAGTTGTATTTGGAGATGAATACTGGATTTATCCTACGTATTCGGCGCCTTATGACGAACAGACTTTCATGGATGCCTTCTCGTCTAAAGATCTGGTGAACTGGACAAAGCACCCGAAAGTGTTATCAAAAGAGAATATTAGTTGGTTTAAACGTGCTTTGTGGGCACCTGCCGTGATTCATGCGAATGATAAATATTATATATTTTTCGGTGCGAATGATATCCAAAGCAATAATGAACTGGGCGGTATTGGTGTAGCTGTGGCCGACAATCCTGCCGGACCATTTAAAGATGTGTTAGGCAAACCTCTGATTGATAAATTTGTAAATGGTGCGCAACCGATCGATCAGTTTGTTTACAAAGACGATGACGGACAATATTATATGTATTATGGTGGCTGGGGACATTGTAATATGGTGAAACTGGCCCCGGACTTGTTGAGTATCGTACCGTTTGAAGATGGTACCCTTTATAAGGAAGTAACCCCCGAAAAATATGTAGAGGGACCTTTTATGTTGAAACGTAACGGAAAATACTATTTTATGTGGTCGGAAGGCGGTTGGACCGGACCGGATTATTGTGTTGCTTATGCCATTGCCGACTCACCGTTCGGACCCTTCAAAAGAGAAGCAAAAATATTACAGAGAGATCCCAATATTGGAACAGGTGCCGGTCATCATTCAGTTGTAAAAGGGCCGGGAGAGGATGAATGGTACATCATTTATCATCGCCATCCATTGGGTGAAACGGATGGAAACGCTCGTGTGACCTGCGTTGACCGTATGTACTTTGATAAAGATGGAAAAATAAAACCCATAAAGATGACTTTCGAGGGAGTAAAGGCAAGCCCATTGAAGTAAAATCTGAAAAGTTCAGCCCATCCGTAATTAATATTTTAATAAAGATGGGCTTTTTTTGATTTATTGTTTTATTTTTGTCCTTGTAAATCAAACATACTTATTATAATGGAACCAGATATACACACTCTTTCCGACTCCCTTTTATGGAAAAGGTTTCTCGAGGGAGATTCGAGTGCGTATACCCAAATCTATAATCAAACGGTGCAAGATCTGTTTCGATTCGGACTATTATATACTTCAGACAAAGAATTAATTAAAGATTGCATACATGATGTGTTTGTGAAAATTCACATGAATCGTGCAAAGTTAGCCCCAACAGATAATATTGCAGCTTATTTGACGGTAGCGTTGAAAAACACTCTTTTTAATGCGCTTAAAAAAACAACAGACTCTTTTCCATTTGATGAAATAGGTGAGAGAGAAGAGACGGTTGACGAATCCCCCTCCACTCCGGAAACTATATATATTAATAATGAACAGGAAAAACAAGTTCAGGCAACCGTGCATACTATGATGTCTGTATTGACGGACAGACAGCGTGAAATTATTTATTATCGATATATCAAAGAGATGAGTATCGATGAAATAAGTAAGGTGACAGACATGAATAATCAATCTGTTTCTAACTCCATTCAACGGGCTTTGGGACGTATCCGGGACTTATTTAAGAGAAAATAAGAGAGAATAATCAACCTATTTTTCCTGCCAATCAAAAAAAAGTGGAAAAAACTTCGGAAAAGGTGAGTATAAAATGAAAGTACAACTGTTATTCATACGTAAAGACAATGAAAATGATGAACTCTGAACAAAAACATACAGATTTTTCCCTATATACTTTTGAAGAATTCCTTCAGAATGATTTCTTTATTTCTTCCATGAATCATCCTACGGAAGAAACACAGAAGTTCTGGGATGAATTTGAACAGATGAATCCTTCTAATATAGATGAATATATAGCAGCAAAAAGCTATTTGGAGGTTTTTTCAAAAGAGAAAGAAGAAGTACTTTCAAACGAGGAAACGAATGATTTATGGACTCGTATACAGGCAACCAATATAAATAAGGAGAAGGCGAAACGTAAGAACTATTTCTTAATAGGATTGAGCTCGGCGGCCAGTGTTGCTATTCTTGTGGGATGTTTCTTCTTATTAAAGAGTTATTCTTCGGTGCTGGATCCGGATATTGCCACCTTTGCAGTGAATACCAAAGCTGATTTGCCTCTGACGGAAGAAACACTGTTGATTTTGGCGGAAGATAACGTAGTGAGCCTGAAAGAAAAAGAAACGGAGATTACGTATGATTCCGTAGAAATCAAAACAAATCAGGAAAGTATACAAAAGGAAAAATCGGCAGCTTACAATCAATTGGTCATTCCGCGTGGAAAGCGATCGGTATTGACGTTTGCCGATGGATCTAAAGTCTGGGTGAATGCCGGCACGAGAGTGATTTATCCGGTAGAGTTTGAAAAAGATAAACGTGAAATCTATGTGGACGGAGAAATCTACATAGAAGTAGCCAGAGATGAAAACCGCCCTTTCTATGTGCGGACCAAAGATATGAATGTCAGGGTGCTTGGTACTAAATTTAATGTAACGGCGTATGAGTCGGAAGCAATTAGAAGTGTAGTGCTGGCGCAAGGATGTGTTCAGGTAGAGACAGCCCGGACTCCGAAAGCGATTTTGGCTCCTAATCAGATGTTCAGTTCTGCCGATGGAAAGGAAAATATATCACAAGTAGATGTAGAACAGGCAATATCGTGGATAAATGGACTCTATTGTTTCCAAAGTGCCGATTTGGGAATAGTCTTGCAACGCCTGTCTACCTATTATGGTGTGAATGTAGAATTTGACCCAGCGCTAAGTAAAATAAAATGTTCCGGAAAAATCGATTTGAAAGACAGCTTTGAAACAGTTATTAATGGATTAACCTTTGTTGCACCAATTTCTTATGCCTATGATGAACAATATAAAACGTATCGAGTAGTAAAGAAATAGATATAAAAAATAAGATAATAAACTAATCTAACTCCCTTATTTTATGGTAATTATTGAAGAGAGTGGATGATACGAACTATCATCCAGATGGGATTTGTGTGCCCATGAATGTTTAGATACAGAAAATAATATTATGAGAAATTTTTAACATGTTTAATATGAAAAATGCAATTAGAGAACGAAAGAGTAAGGTTCTCGGGCTATTCCTGTGCTTTTTACTTCTCGGAATAGACTACTCTTTCGCAAGTTACAACAATTATTCTCAATTTAAGACCCTTTCGGTCAGCGTGAGTAACTCGACGTTGAGAGAAGTGCTTAAAACAATAGAGAAAAGTAGTCAATTTGTTTTCTTCTATTTAGATGACGCTGTCAACTTAGAACGTAAGGTATCTATCGACAGTAAGAATAAGAATATAGAAGAAATCCTTTCTGAACTTTTCGAAGGTACTTCGTGTACTTATCGGATCTCTGACAGGCAAATATTTATTTCCGGAAAAGCCCCTGCTTCAACCGAACAGCAACAGAATAAGCGGAAAATATCCGGACGTGTCACTGATATAAAAGGAGAGCCGCTTATTGGGGTGAACGTTACTGTGGATGGAGATGCAAACGGTTCGATTACGAACATGGATGGTTTGTATGAGATATTCGTAACCAAGAAGAGTGTAGTGCTTAAATTTACCTATATCGGGTTTAAAACTTCTGAAATACGAACCAATGCTTCGACCAACATTTATGATGTCACCTTGGAAGAACAGGTCAACGAATTGGAAGAGACTGTTATTGTGGGGTATGGTACCCAGCGTAAAATAAGTAATATCGGTGCACAGTCTTCCATGAAGATGGAAGATATTAAGACGCCTTCTGCCAGTTTAACAACTACATTGGCAGGTCGTTTGGCGGGTGTTGTGGCCGTACAACGTACAGGAGAACCGGGAAAAGATGCTGCTGATATCTGGATTCGTGGTATTTCCACTCCCAACACTTCTTCTCCGCTGGTATTGGTGGATGGAGTGGAACGTTCGTTCAATGACATTGATCCGGAAGATATTGAATCGTTGACAACGTTGAAAGATGCATCAGCAACAGCTGTGTATGGTGTACGTGGTGCCAATGGCGTAATTTTGATTAAAACCAAACCGGGAAAGGTAGGAAAACCGACAGTGAGCGCGGATTATTATGAATCGTTTACCCGTTTCACGAAGATGGTCGATTTGGCAGATGGTATCACTTATATGAATGCAGCCAACGAGGCAATGCGTAATGACGGTATTGCTACGAAATATACAGAAGATCAGATACGTAACACGATTGCCGGTAAGGATCCTTATCTATATCCGAATGTGGATTGGTTGAAAGAAATCTTTAATGATTGGGGACATAATCGCCGTGTGAATGTAAATGTACGCGGTGGTAGCGAGAAAGTCGCTTATTATGCATCAGTCAGCTACTTTAATGAGACAGGTATGACGGTGACTGATAAGAATATCGACACCTATGATTCTAAAATGAAATATAGCCGTTACAACTTTACTACCAATTTGAATATCGACGTAACTCCTACTACTAAGGTCGAGATCGGTGCGCAAGGTTATCTGGGAGAAGGAAACTATCCGGCCATCTCTTCTGCCGATTTGTATAATGCAGCAATGTCTATCTCACCGGTTGAATATCCGAAGATGTTCTTTGTTAACGGAGAAGCCTTTGTGCCGGGAACTTCAACCAATAATAACTTTAATAACCCTTATTCACAGGCTACACGTCGTGGCTATGACAACCTGACGAAAAATCAGATTTACTCTAATTTGCGCGTCACACAGGATTTGGATATGCTCACGAAAGGACTGAAACTGACTGCTATGTATGCATTCGACGTATACAATGAGATACATGTACATCAGGACCGTGCAGAGTCTACCTACAACTTCCTGGACACTAGTGTTCCTTACGATATGAATGGGCAGCCTATTCTGCAACGTATTTATGAAGGAAGTAACGTGTTAAGTTATAAACAGGAAACGAGTGGTAACAAAAAGACCTATTTGGAGGCTTCCTTGAACTATGACCGGACATTTAACGACGATCATCGTGTTAGTGCTTTATTCCTGTTCAATCAGCAATCCAAACTATTATATCCGAAAGGGACATTGGAAGATGCGATTCCGTATCGTATGATGGGTATTGCCGGACGTGCTACTTATTCATGGAAAGACCGTTACTTCGCAGAGTTCAACATCGGTTATAACGGTGCCGAGAACTTTTCGCCTAAACATCGTTTCGGAACTTTCCCTGCATTTGGTGTAGGATGGGTTGTTTCAAATGAGAAATTCTGGCAACCTCTGTCGAAGGCAGTTTCTTTCTTGAAGATACGTTATACGGATGGTAAAGTGGGTAATAGCGAAGTTTCCGACCGTCGTTTCATGTATCTGGATCAGATGAAAGAAAATGGAGACTATGGTTATAAATTCGGACCGAATGGAACTAAGTGGTCCGGTTATGAAACAGTGAATATGGCTGTTGACTTGATTTGGGAAGAATCTCGCAAACAAGACCTGGGTATTGACCTGAAGCTATTTAATGACGATCTGTCTATTGTATTCGACTTGTTTAAAGAACGTCGTGAAAACATCTTGTTGAAGCGTGAACATTCTATACCTTCATTCTTGGGATACAACACATCTGCTCCTTACGGAAACATCGGTATCATAGAAAATAAGGGGTTTGACGGAACGATCGAGTATAACAAGCGTATCAATAAAGACTGGGTAATTGCGCTTCGTGGTAATGTCACCTTTAATAAGGATAAATGGATTCAGGGAGAATTGCCGGAACAGAAATACGAATGGATGAACCAATATGGGCACAACATCAATGGAGTGAAAGGATATGTTGCCGAGGGGCTGTTCACTCAAGCTGAAATAGATGATATGGCACGCTGGGAATCTTTGTCGGATGCCAATAAAGCCATTACTCCCAAACCGTTTGCATCACAGTTTGGAACAGTGAAAGCCGGAGATATCAAATACAAGGATTTAAACAATGACGGTCAGATAGACGCATACGACCAGACTTACATTTCTCGTGGTGATGTGCCGACAACTGTCTATGGTTTCGGATTTACAGTAGGTTGGAAAGACTTGTCTGTGGGGATGATGTTCCAGGGCGTAGCAGGAGCCGAACGTGTTTTGAACGGTAGCAGTGTTAATCCGTTTAATGGCGGTGGCGGTAGTGGTAACCTTTACTCTAACATTGGCGACCGTTGGACAGAGGAAAATCCGGATCAGAATGCCTTTTATCCGCGTTTGTCTTATGGAAGCGAAACAACCAGTAATATTAATAACTTCCAGAAAAGTACCTGGTGGGTGCGTAACATGAACTTCCTGCGTTTGAAGACATTGCAGATCTCTTATAATCTGCCTAAACCCTGGGTGAATAAAGTTCATCTGAAGAATGCGGCTGTATATGTAATGGGAACTAACCTGTTCACTTTGAGTCGTTTCAAATTGTGGGATCCGGAGTTGAATACCGATAATGGTGCTTCTTATCCGAATACGACTTCTTATTCAGTTGGTATTAATTTCACATTCTAAACAAAAAGATAATGAAAAAATATAATTATATAATCGTTAGTTTGCTGGCGTGTCTCTTGACGACATCTTGTAATGACTATTTTGACCAGGTGCCTGATGACCGTTTATCACTCAAGGAGATTTTCACAACCAGAGATGGAGCCTTGCGGTATCTTTCGAACGTATACACATTCTTACCGGATGAATTTAACCAACGTCAGGTGCATGAAACAAGTCTGTACCGTACTCCCGGTCCCTGGACAGGTTCCAGCGACGAAGCAGAGTGGACAAATGACAATAAAGGGAAATTGATAAATAACAACTCAATCGATGCTACCGAAGGAACGATGGTATTGTATCGCTGGAAGAGCTGGTTTTCAGGTATTCATGAAGCGGCAGTATTTACAGAAAATGTAGATCAGGCACCGCTGACTGTTACAGAAAGAAATCAATGGAAAGCGGAAGCAAGAGCTTTGCGGGCGATCTACTATTTTTATTTAGTACGTACTTATGGTCCGGTTCCTTTGCTTGAAAAGGACTTCCCGATGGATACTCCGAGCGATGAGTTGCAACTCCCGCGTAATACGGTAGACGAGTGTTTCGATTTTATCGTATCAGAACTGAAAGGTGCGCAAAACGATGGTTTACTGGATGATGCTTCTACCGACAAAGTGTCCGGATATGGCCGTATTGATAAGGCGATTGCACAGGCGTTTATCATCGAGGCATTGACTTATCGTGCCAGCTGGTTGTTTAATGGAGAGTGCAATTACTATTCAGACCTGGCTAATACGGACGGAACAAAACTGTTCCCTAACAAACCGGACGAAGCTACCAAACGTGCCAATTGGCAGAAAGTGATTAATGAATGTAACACTTTCTTCTCTAATTACGGAAGTCGTTATCATTTGATGTATACCAATAAGGACGGTGTTTCTGTTTCCGGTCCGGACTCGGAAGGCTTCAGCCCGACGGAATCTTATCGCCGTGCAGTAAGAACCCTGTTTTCTGAAATGGGGAACAATAAAGAAATGATTTTCTATCGTTTGGATAATGCTGCCGGAACCATGCAGTACGACCGTATGCCGAATAGATCCGGTAATACGACCAACTATAGAGGTGGTAGCTTGTTGGGAGCAACCCAAGAAATGGTAGATGCCTATTTCATGTCAAACGGAGAATCTCCTATTTCCGGTTATAGTGCTGACGGAGTCACTCCGATTATCAACGAAAAATCCGATTATGTAGAAGAGGGAGTCTCTACAACAGAATACAAAGGAACAGACGGTATCTTATATGCACCGGCAGGAACCAGAATGATGTATGTTAATCGTGAACCTCGTTTTTATGTAGACATTACCTTTAGTAATTCAAAATGGTTTGATGGAACAGAAGGCGATTATATAGTAGATTTCACTTATAGCGGAAGTTGTGGTAAAGAACAAGGTAGCAATGACTATACAAGTACAGGTTATTTGGTGCGCAAAGGAATGGATTCCGGCGACCGTAACCAGAACTTGGTTTGTGTGCTCTTGCGTCTGACTAATATTTATTTTGACTATATCGAAGCACTTGCGCATGTCAGCCCGACTCATGAAGACATCTGGACGTATATGAACATGATCCGTAAGCGTGCGGGTATTCCGGGATACGGTGAAACAGTCAATCTGCCTAAACCGACTACAACGGAAGAAGTCATGGAGCTGATTCGTAAAGAGAAACGCATTGAGTTGAGTTTCGAAAACTGCCGTTATTTTGATGTACGTCGCTGGGGATTGGTAAATGAGTATTTCAACAAAGCAATTCACGGTATGAATGTCAATTATGACGGAAATGAATTCTTCAAACGTACGGAGATTGTGAAGCGTATTTTTGACCGTCAGTACTTCTTCCCCATACCACAGGGCGAAATTGATATTGATAAAAACTTGGTTCAGAATACAGGATTCTAAATACTGATTATAAAATAGAAATTATGATGAAACAATATATTTTCTCTGCAGTTTGTCTCATGTCCGGTGTCCTTTGTATGTCCTCTTGCAATGAGGATAAACAGGCAAAGCCATATACCCCGGATTACGAGATTGTACCGGAGTATACCAATGCGGATACCTGGACTGCCTATGAAGCATTTAATGATAACTTGCTGGATCCCGATAAGAACATTTATAAAACAAGTACCGCTTATACTGCTGCTACCGACCGTAATAACGGAGCTGCCGCTATCTGGTGCCAGCCGATCTATTGGGATATGGCCATGAACGCATATAAACGTGCAAAAGCGGAAGGAGATACGGAAAGAGAAAACAAATACAAGCAGTTGTGTGATGATTTGTTTGCCGGAAATAAAGCACATTATGTAAACTTTGATTTCGACAATAATAATGAGAATACCGGCTGGTTTATCTATGATGATATACAGTGGTGGACCATTACTTTGGCACGTGCTTACGAATTATTTAAAGTGGAAGAGTATCGCAGTCTGGCAGAAGCAAGTTTTGCACGTGTATGGTACGGTTCTCCCCGCGTAGGTGATACGGGTTCTTATGCAGATCCTGAAAAGAATTTGGGTGGAGGTATGTTCTGGCAATGGCAACCCATTCAAAATCCGAAACCGAATAAATTCGGTGATGGAAAGATGGCCTGTATCAACTTTCCGACAGTTGTTGCAGCATTAACCCTCTACAATAACGTGCCTGAAAATAGAAAAGAATCGACCGACAAACGGCCGGATTATCAGACGAAAGCTCAATATCTTGCCAAAGGTAAAGAAATCTATGAATGGGGAGTGGAAAATCTCTTGGATAAAGTAACAGGAAAGATTGCCGATAGCCGTCATGGAAATGGCAATCCCGCATGGAAAGCACATGTCTATAATCAGGCAACCTTTATCGGAGCCTCCATATTGCTTTATAAAGCGACCGGAGAGAAACGTTATCTGGACAATGCTATTCTGGCAGCAGACTATACAGTGAAAGATATGTCTGCAGAACATAAAGTGCTACCTTTCGAAGGTGGTATTGAACAGGGTATCTATACTGCCATCTTTGCGGAATACATGGCATGGTTGGTGTATGATTGCGGACAAACCCAATATCTCCCGTTCCTGAAACGTACCATCAAAACAGGTTGGGCAAACAGAGATAAGACACGGAACGTATGTGGAGGCGAATACTATAAAAAGTTGCCGGAAGGTGCGGAAATCGACAGTTATTCTGCTTCCGGTATACCGGCATTGATGCTTTTGTTTCCGGCTAAAAAATAAATAGAAAACGACGGAATTTGCGTAAAATAGATTAAATAAACAGGTGAATTAAATTATGAAACAACAACTGATGATGCTGTTACTGGGAACAGCTTCTGTATTTTGTAGCTGTGAGACCCAGGTAGAACAGCACGAGAAGAATGAATTACGTGCTCCGGCATATCCGCTGGTGACAATTGATCCTTATACTAGTGCATGGTCTACTACGGACAATCTATACGACAGTCCTGTAAAACATTGGACAGGCAAGGATTTTTCTTTACTTGGTGTTGCAAAAGTAGACGGACAAACCTACCGTTTCATGGGAACGGAAGAGCTGGAACTAAGACCTTTGGTGAAGACATCCGAACAAGGTAGCTGGACAGGAAAGTATACCACTCAACAGCCTGCTGACGGATGGCAGAATGCCGGATTCAATGATAAAGCATGGAAAGAAGGCGAAGCTGCCTTCGGAACCATGGAGAATGAACATACAGCAAAGACTCAATGGGGTGAAGAATTTATCTGGGTACGCCGGGTAGCTGATATTCAGGAAGACTTGACAGGAAAGAATGTATATCTTGAGTTCTCTCATGACGATGATGCTATTATCTATATCAACGGCATCAAAGTGGTAGATACAGGTAATGCTTGTAAAAAGAACGAGAGAGTGAAACTGCCCGAAGAAGTGGTAGCTTCTTTGAAACCGGGTGAGAATCTGATTGCCGGCTATTGCCGTAACCGGGTAGGAAACGGACTGTTGGATTTCGGATTGCTGGTAGAATTGGACGGTTACCGTTCTTTCCATCAAACAGCACAACAAACATCTGCAGACGTGCAGCCTATGCAGACTTATTATACATTTACTTGTGGTCCGGTAGATCTGAAACTGACATTTACCGCTCCTATGTTTATGGATAATCTGGACTTGTTGTCACGTCCTGTCAACTATATCTCTTATGAAGTAGCCTCCAATGACGGAAAGAAACATCAGGTTGAACTGTATTTCGAAGCATCTCCGCAATGGGCAATCGACCAACCTCACCAGGAATCTGTTGCCGACAGCTTTACTGACGGCGATTTGTTATTCCTTCGTACCGGAAGCCGCAATCAGGATATTCTGAAGAAAAAAGGTGATGATGTTCGTATTGACTGGGGACATTTCTATCTGGCAGCTGAAAAGGAAAACAGTACCTATGCAATCGGTGACGGCAGAGAACTGCGTAAGAGCTTTCTTGATAATAAGTTAGGAGCTTCTACCACAAACGGTTATGATAAACTGGCTTTGGTACGTTCATTGGGCGAAACACAAAAAGCTGATGGCCATCTGCTGATCGGATATGATGATATTTATTCTATCCAATACTTTGGTGATAACCTGCGTCCTTACTGGAACCGTGAGGGCAATGAAACGATTGTTTCCCAATTCCAGAAAGCGGAGAAAGAATACAAGACACAAATGAAGAACAGCGCTGCTTTCGACAAGAAACTGATGGAAGAAGCTACTGCTGCCGGTGGACGTAAATATGCTGAACTTTGTGCATTGGCTTATCGTCAGGCATTGGCTGCACATAAACTGGTACAGGCTCCGAACGGTGACTTGGTGTTCCTTTCTAAGGAGAACTTCAGTAATGGTTCCATCGGAACAGTCGACCTGACTTATCCGGGAGCTCCGTTGCTTTTATACTACAATCCGGAATTGGTGAAGGCTACCATGAACCATATCTTCTATTATAGCGAAAGCGGAAAATGGGCGAAACCATTTGCTGCACATGATGTCGGTACTTATCCATTGGCTAACGGCCAGACTTATGGCGGTGATATGCCGGTAGAAGAATCGGGTAATATGGTAGTGTTGGCTGCTGCCATTGCAAAGGTAGAAGGTAATGCAGATTACGCACAAAAACATTGGGAAACTCTGACTACATGGACAGACTATCTGGTAGAGAACGGACTTGATCCGGCCAACCAACTTTGTACCGATGACTTTGCAGGACACTTTGCACACAATGCCAACCTTTCTATCAAAGCGATCATGGGTGTTGCTTCATACGGTTATCTGGCAGATATGCTGGGCAAAAAAGACGTGGCTGAAAAGTACACACAGAAAGCGAAAGAAATGGCTGCCGAATGGGTGAAAATGGCTGATGATGGTGACCACTATCGTCTCACATTTGACAAACCGGGAACATGGAGCCAGAAGTATAACTTGGTGTGGGATAAACTGTTGAATCTGCAAATCTTCCCTAAAAATGTTGCAGAAACGGAAATAGCTTACTATCTTTCGAAGCAAAATAAATATGGTCTTCCGTTGGATAACCGTGAAACATACACAAAGACCGACTGGATCATGTGGACAGCTACATTGGCAAATGACAAAGCTACCTTTGAGAAATTTATCGAACCCGTATATCTGTTTATGAACGTTACACCTAACCGTGTTCCGATGTCCGACTGGGTATTTACAGACGAACCGAATCAAAGAGGCTTCCAGGCACGTTCCGTTGTAGGTGGATATTATATCAAAATGCTTGAAGGAAAACTGATTAAATAAAACAAAAATACCATGAAGAAACTAGCTCTATTCGCTTTTACGTTACTTAGTGCATGGGCTATGACTGCAAAAACAATTACCGGACCGGTGGACTATGTTAGTCCGCTGGTTGGTACGCAGTCAAAGCACGCATTATCTACCGGAAATACTTACCCTGCCATTGCGCTGCCCTGGGGAATGAACTTTTGGGTTCCGCAGACTGGTAAAATGGGCGATGGATGGGCCTATACGTATGACGCTGACAAGATCAGAGGATTCAAACAAACCCATCAGCCAAGTCCTTGGATCAATGATTACGGTCAATTTGCCATCATGCCGGTAACCGGTAAGGCAGTATTTAATCAGGATGAGCGTGCCAGTTGGTTCTCTCATAAAGCTGAAACGGCTACTCCTTATTATTATAAAGTATATCTCGCCGATCATGACGTAGTGACCGAAATTGCTCCGACAGAGAGAGCGGCTGCTTTCCGTTTCACTTTCCCCGAAAACGACCACTCTTATGTAGTGGTAGACGCTTTTGATAAAGGTTCGTTTGTGAAAGTAATCCCTTCGGAGAACAAGATTATCGGTTATACCACTAAAAACAGCGGTGGTGTTCCTGCCAACTTTAAGAACTATTTTGTACTAGTATTCGACAAACCGTTTACTTATACGGCTGCCGTAGCCAGTGGTGTGATTGACACCAACAAACTGGAAGCGACAGACAATCATGCCGGTGCACTGATCGGTTTCAAAACCCGCAAGGGCGAACAGGTAAATGTGCGTGTAGCTTCCTCTTTTATCAGCCCTGAACAGGCGGAACTGAACTTGAAAGAGCTGGGTACGGACAATGTTGAACAGATTGCAGCGAAAGGCCGCAAGATATGGAACGATGTACTGGGACGTATCGAAGTGAAAGACGATGATATCGATCATTTGCGTACCTTCTACTCTTGTCTGTATCGTTCAGTATTATTTCCCAGAAGTTTCTACGAGATAGATGCTAAAGGAGATGTGATGCACTACAGTCCTTATAATGGTGAAGTACTTCCGGGATATATGTTTACCGATACCGGTTTCTGGGATACGTTCCGTTGTCTTTTCCCATTCCTTAACCTGATGTATCCATCCATGAATACAAAGATGCAGGAAGGATTGGTGAACACTTATAAAGAAAGCGGATTCCTGCCGGAATGGGCGAGTCCGGGACACAGAGGTTGCATGGTTGGAAACAACTCCGCTTCCGTAGTTGCCGATGCTTACCTGAAAGGATTGAAAGGATACGATATCGAAACCTTGTGGGAAGCTGTGAAACACGGAGCGAACGCAGTGCATCCGAACGTTGGCTCTACCGGACGATTAGGACATGAGTATTATAATAAATTAGGATATGTGCCTTATAATGTAGGTATTAACGAGAATGCAGCCCGTACACTGGAATATGCATACGATGACTGGTGTATCTATCAATTGGGTAAAGCCTTGAAGAAACCGAAAAAAGAGATTGAAATCTTTGCAAAGCGTGCAATGAATTATAAGAATCTCTACGATCCCGAACACAAACTGATGCGTGGTAAAAATGAAGACGGTACGTTCCAGTCTCCGTTCAATCCGTTGAAGTGGGGGGATGCCTTTACGGAAGGCAATAGCTGGCATTATACCTGGTCGGTATTCCATGATCCTCAAGGTCTGATCGACCTGATGGGTGGTAAAGACGGATTCAACCAGATGATGGACTCTGTATTTATCCTGCCTCCTGTCTTTGACGACAGCTATTATGGCGGTGTCATCC
>ERZ780185.951-NODE-951-length-14191-cov-2.160017_pt1 | contig 14191 bp, 12 predicted proteins | sample MGYA00511365_ERZ780185 | MGnify/ENA primary metagenome ERZ780185 (study PRJEB29588, sample SAMEA2151606) | human gut metagenome | biome: human gut; feature: human-associated habitat; material: faeces | place: Denmark | collected 2008/2010 ...
AATGGAGATAAGTGTGAAAAATCACACTGATGTGCTGATTTTTCACACAGCATTTTGTGCCGCAGGCGTCACAAAATAGCTTTTATCGCAGAGCCAAATCTGACATTTGGCTCGCGGTTCCTCCGGCATTAAAATGCCTGCGAAGTGTGAACAAGCCATAAACAAAAGCTTGTTCACACAGATGTTTGCTTCCGGGCGAAAGCAAACATCTATGATGGCAGATGGGAAATCGCTCAGAAAGAGGTATGTATGTATATTATAGCGGGGCTGGGAAATCCCGGCACACAGTATATGGGAACAAGACACAATGCAGGATTTTCTGTGATAGATGCGCTGGCAGATCAATATAATATCAGCGTAGACACACAAAAACACAAAGGGATGATTGGCAAGGGTATGATTGAGGGAGAGAAGGTCATTCTTGTAAAGCCGATGACGTATATGAATCTGTCCGGGGAATGTATCCGTGAAGTCATGGATTATTATAAGGCGGATATCGATGATTTAATCGTTATTTTTGACGACATCAGCTTAGAACCGGGCAAACTGCGTCTGCGGGCAAAGGGAAGCGCAGGCGGACACAACGGTATTAAAAGTATTATCGCGCAGCTTGGCAGTGACCGGTTCAAGCGTGTTAAGTTCGGTGTCGGTGACAAACCGAAGGGCTGGGACCTTGCAGACTGGGTACTCGGAAAATTCCCGGCAGATTTATACGATACACTGCGGGATGCCAATCAGAGAGCCTGCGAAGCGGTTGCCTGTATCATGACAGAGGGTATTACCGGTGCGATGAATAAATTTAATGGATGAAATAAAAATTGTAGAATTGAGGAAGTATGAAAACATTTTTTGAGCCTGTGCAGGGGATGGCAGGGATAGAAGAAATTAAAAAGTCTTTTAGCCGGCTGGGGCATGCGGTAATGGTCAGCGGCTGCATTGACACGCAGAAAGCACATCTGCTGGAAGCACTCGGGGAGCAGTATCCAATCCGGGTCGTGATTACTAGCGATGAGGTCAAGGCAAGACAGCTTCGTGAGGATTGTCTCTTTTTTGATAAGAGCAGTATTTACTATCCTGCCAAGGATTTTATCTTTTACAGCGCCGATGTGCATGGCAACCAGCTTGCGGGAGAGCGGCTTGCATGCATTTACAAAATCATTCAGGCGCAGAAGCATATCAGTGAAGACAGTATTTCAAACGGTAAAACAGACGGCATACAGCCGGAAAACAAAAATGCGGCGGGACTTACGGTTGTGACAACGATTGACGGCTGTGCTGATTTGCTCGTTCCGCTTGAAAAATATAAAAATGCCACGATTTCATTTGAAAAAGGACAGGTTCTTGATTTAGAAGCACTTTCAAAGAAACTGGTACAGATTGGCTATGAGCGATGTGCGATTGTGGACGGACAGGGCAAATTTGCGGTGCGCGGCGGTATTATCGACATTTTCCCGTATACGGAAGAAACACCGGTGCGCATTGAGTTGTGGGACGATGAGGTGGATTCAATCCGTTTGTTTGACGTGGAGAGCCAGCGTTCCATTGAAAAGATTGAGCGGTTTGAAGCTTTTCCAGCGACAGAATGCCTGTTAAGCGAAGAAGAAATTGCGCGCGGCAGGGAAAAGTTACAGGAAGAATTGGCAGGGCAGCTTACCGCCTTTGGTAATGATAAGAAGAAAAAGACGGCAGAGGATATTGAGAAATGCAACCGTATCCGCAGAAATGTGGCAGATATGGAGCGTACCGGCGATTACAGCAAGGCATTGCGGATGTTTGCAGAGGAACTGACCGGATTTTTAAGCTATTTTCCAAAGGAAGACACGCTGTTTGTATTAGATGAGCCGAACCGCTTAAATGAGCGGATGGAACTTATTTTATATGAATATACGGAAAGTATGAAAAACCGTCTGGAGGGCGGATATATTCTGCCGGGACAGACCGATATGATTCACGGGATTGAAAGCATTTATGTGGGACTTGAAAAGAAACGTACCCTGCTGTTGTCGGCGCTGGATTACAAGCCGGAAAAATTTGCCGTGGCGGAATATGTGCGCATTGATACCCGCAGTATCAGTCCGTACCACAACAGCTTTGAGTATCTTGCGGACGATTTAAAAAAATATAAGCGTTCGGGGTATAAGAGTATCCTGGTGTGCAATTCGAGAACGCGTGCGGCAAGAATTGTGCAGGATCTGGCGGATCTGGGGCTGACGGCGTATTTCAGTGAAGATTTTGAAAATGAAATGCTTGAAGGCACGATTATGGTCACTTACGGCAGTCTGCACAAGGGCTTTGAGTATCCGCTTCTGCAGTTTGTCGTGATTGCGGAAAATGATATTTTTGCAAGCAGGCACAAAAAACGTGAAAAGAAGAAAAAGTATGACGGAAAGTCGATAGCCGGTTTTAACGAACTGAATATCGGCGATTTTGTCGTGCATGAAAGTCACGGACTGGGTGTGTATAAGGGTATTGAAAAAATTACGGTCGAGGGCGTGGAAAAGGATTATATCAAGATTGAATACGCCGGAAACAGTAACCTTTATGTGCTGGCGACACAGCTTGACCGTTTACAGAAATATGCGGCGGCGGATACCGAAAAGAAGCCGAAACTCAATAAGCTGGGGACACAGGAGTGGAATAAAACAAAATCCAAGGTACACGGCGCGGTTGAAGAAGTGGCAAAGGATCTGGTTGCGCTGTATGCGGCGCGGCAGAAGGAAAAGGGTTATCAGTTTGGACCGGATACCGTATGGCAGAGGGAATTTGAAGAAATGTTTCCGTATGAGGAAACGCAGGATCAGCTGACGGCGATAGAAGACACCAAGCGTGATATGGAAAGTACCCGCATTATGGACCGTTTAATCTGCGGTGATGTCGGCTATGGCAAGACTGAAGTCGCAATCCGTGCGGCATTTAAAGCGGTACAGGAGGGCAAGCAGGTGGCATATCTTGTGCCGACAACCATTCTTGCCCAGCAGATTTACAACACCTTTGAACAGCGGATGAAAAATTTTCCGGTGACGGTGGCACAGCTGTCAAGCTTCCGTACAAGCAAGGAAATCAAGGAAAGTATTTCCGAGTTAAAAAAAGGTTTTGTAGATATTGTAATCGGTACACACAGACTGTTATCCAAGGATGTGGAGTTTAAGGACCTGGGACTGTTGATTATTGATGAGGAACAGCGTTTTGGTGTAACCCATAAGGAAAAGATTAAGAAATTAAAAAATGATGTGGATGTCATGACGCTCAGTGCGACCCCGATTCCTAGAACACTGCATATGAGCCTTGTCGGTATCCGTGATATGAGTGTACTGGAAGAACCGCCGACAGACCGCGTGCCGATACAGACCTTTGTAACGGAACATAACGATGAAATGATCCGGGAGGCGATTCACAGAGAGCTGGCAAGAAACGGACAGGTGTATTATGTATACAATCGTGTCCGCAGCATTGATGAGGTGGCGGCACACATTGAGGAACTGGTGCCGGAGGCCAATGTCGCCTATGCACACGGTCAGATGGAAAAACGTATGCTTGAAAAAATCATGTACGAATTTATCAACGGAGAAATTGATGTCTTAATTTCAACCACGATTATCGAAACCGGTGTGGACATTTCAAATGTCAATACCATGATTATCGAAGATGCGGATAAATTCGGGCTTTCACAGCTTTACCAGTTACGCGGGCGTGTCGGACGAAGCAGCAGAACGTCCTATGCATTTTTATTGTACCGCAGGGACAGAATGCTCACGGAAGTGGCAGAGAAACGTTTAAGTGCGATTCGTGAATTTTCGGATTTCGGCTCCGGTTTTAAGATTGCGATGAAAGACCTTGAAATCCGTGGCGCAGGAAATGTGCTTGGACGCTCACAGCATGGGCATATGGCGGCGGTTGGATATGATTTGTACTGTAAAATGCTCAATCAGGCGGTGAATGATTTGAAGGGCATTAAAAATGAATACGGTTTTGAAACAAATGTGGATTTGAATGTAGATGCATTTATTCCGTCTTCTTATATTAAGAGCGAATATCAGAAGCTGGATGTCTACAAGCGGATTGCGGGTATTGAAAGCGAGGAGGAACTGTCGGATATGTGCGACGAACTCGGTGACCGTTACGGCAGCCAGGCTGCCGGCAAGTGCCGCCAATCTTTTAAATATTGCACTGGTTAAGTCTATGGCACACAAAATCGGCATTACCGAGATTCAGGGCGGAACGGACGAAACACCGGGTGCATCGCAGTGGCGGACGGTCATGAAGATTTATCCGAAAGCGGACATTCAGGGGGATAAAATCGAGAATTTCGTAGCCGGATACGGCGGTGCGGTGCGGTTTATCAGCAGTCCGGAACCGAAATTTGTCTGGAGGGTGACAAAGAAGAAATTCAGCAATGCGCAGGAATATCTGGCAGGATTAAAAGCCCTGGTAAAGGATATGCAGCAGCTGACGTAAATCGGTTATAAAGCATTTTGGAAAGGATTCTTCTGAAAGGGGTTTGCATTTTGAAAAAAGTGTGCTATAATACGTTAAAGTTTAACGCTTTAAAGTGAAAAATAAAACAAAAGCAGATATTGGAGGAAAAGGAAATGGAACAGAAGGGCGAATTAATTTCTTACAGACCGGATATTAAGGTCGTTGATTGTACAATCAGAGACGGAGGATTGGTCAACAATTTTTATTTTGACGATGAATTTGTAAGAAATTTATATACCGCCAACGTGGCAGCAGGTGTAGAATACATGGAGTTCGGTTATAAGGCTTCAAAGGAAATTTTTGACGTTAAGGAATTCGGCAAGTGGAAGTTTTGTGATGAGCAGGATATCCGTGATATTGTCGGTGATAACAACACCGATTTAAAGATTTCCGTTATGGCAGATGTCGGACGTACCGATTATAAAAAAGATATTATTCCAAAGACAGACAGCGTGATTGACATGATTCGTATTGCTACTTATATTAATACAATTCCGGCGGCAATCGAGATGATTCATTACTGTGCGGAGATGGGCTATGAAACCACGATTAATATTATGGCAGTTTCCACAGCGGCAGAATCTGAGCTGGATCTGGCACTGGATTTACTGGCACAGAGCGAGGTCGGCACGATTTATCTGGTTGACAGCTATGGTTCTTTATATCCGGAACAGATCCGCAGACTGGCGGATAAGTATTTGAAGGTTGCAGAAAAATACGGCAAGAAGGTCGGTATCCATGCACACAACAACCAGCAGCTTGCATTTGCAAATACGATTGAAGCCTGCACCGTAGGTGTCAGCTATCTGGATGCAACGATGAGCGGCATGGGACGCGGTGCAGGAAACTGCAACATGGAACTGCTGTTAGGCTTCCTTAGAAATCCGAAGTACAGTTTGAATCCGGTATTAAAATTTTTACAGAACCAGATGCTTCCGTTAAAGAAGACAGGGCTTGTATGGGGCTGTGATGTACAGTATATGCTGACAGGACAGCAGAACCAGCACCCAAGAACTGCCATTGCGTTTACGGCAGAACAACGTGAAGATTATGCGGCATTTTATCAGTCATTATTAGATCGGGAATAAAATGATGAAACTTCCTAAAAATGCAGAAACTGGGATATTGACTTTCACAAGGTATCGCAGTAAAATAACTGTTAAGAATTGCGTGGAATGAAGTAAAAGATATCATTTCGTAACAATCCGACTAGACGCGAAAGGGAGTAATGAAGATGGAAAAGAAAAATCTTGACTGGGCAAATCTTGGATTCGGTTATGTAAAGACAGATAAAAGATTTGTAGCAAATTATAAAGACGGAGCGTGGGATGACGGAGTCATTACAGATGATGATAAGGTCGTGTTAAATGAGTGTGCAGGTGTACTTCAGTATGCACAGACTTGTTTTGAAGGTTTAAAGGCTTATACAACAGAAGACGGTCATATTGTTATGTTCCGTCCGGACCTCAATGCACAGAGAATGCATGATTCCTGCGAAAGACTGGAAATGCCGCCATTCCCTGTAGACAAGTTTGTACAGGCTGTTACAGATACAGTAAAGGCAAATGCAGCATCACCGCCATTTGGTTCAGGTGCTACATTATACATCCGTCCATATATGTTCGGCAGCAATCCGGTTATCGGTGTAAAGCCGGCTGATGAATATCAGTTCAGAATCCTTACAACACCGGTTGGTCCGTATTTCAAGGGCGGCGCAAAGCCTCTTACAATTAAGGTATCTGATTTCGATAGAGCAGCACCTCACGGAACAGGTCATATCAAGGCCGGTTTAAATTATGCCATGAGCTTACATGCAATCGTAACAGCACATAAAGAAGGCTACGCAGAAAATATGTACTTAGACCCGGCAACAAGAACAAAGGTAGAAGAAACAGGCGGTGCAAACTTCCTGTTCGTTACAAAAGACGGTACAGTTGTAACACCAAAGTCAAGCAGTATTCTTCCTTCTATTACACGTCGTTCACTCGTATATGTTGCGAAGGAAATCTTAGGACTGAAGGTTGAAGAACGTGAAGTTACACTGGAAGAAGTAAAGGATTTCGCAGAATGTGGTCTTTGCGGTACAGCAGCTGTTATCTCACCGGTTGGTAAGATTGTTGACCACGGCAAGGAAATCTGCATGCCAAGCGGTATGGAAAAGATGGGTCCTACAATCCAGAAGCTGTACGATACTTTAACAGGTATCCAGATGGGCAAGCTTGAAGCACCTAAGGGCTGGATTTATACAGTAGAATAATTCGTCTAATGATTTTATCATGAATTTTGTTGATACGGTTTTGTGATAAAGTGTTAAAAAGCAGATAGAGAGCAGATACAGAAAGGATTTTTGTGTCTGCTCTTTTTGTATTAAAGGGACTTTGGCAGAAGTGGAGGAAAATAGTTCTAAATATTATTTGAATAGTGTATAAAATATATTGACAATGTTTATTATATGAAGTATAGTATATATATCAACAATATTTATAAATGCTGTTGAACGATGAATAAAATGCGAAAGAAAGGGGCGATGCGATTGCCAAAAAGCACAACAAAATTAAAACAGTATTTTCCGATGATTCGTGAGCGGGAGGATATTAAAAGAGAAATCCGCGAGAATCCAAAACTTTTAGAAAAATATCGGGAATGGGACGAAGAACAGCAGGAAGAATTTTTAGACTACTGCACCGGGGTCAAAGGCGAAAAGAAAAAAGCCTTCAGTTATAAGGATATAAAATCCGTCTATACGATAGTATTCTTTGAAACAAGTATCAAAGAATTTCATGAATATTCACAAAACTACATTCACAAATTCAAACAGCAGTCAGACACAGGTCTGGAACTGGAATTACTGCAAAAATATGTGTTCATACCGCTTGACATTTTCCGTGGAATCTACCACAATAATCTTAGGAATAAGACAGAAGCGTGGCTCACATTTCTAAGTACAGACGAACCGGAGATTATCATTGAACTAATCAGTCAGTACCCGGAGTTTAAAGAAATGTACGAAGAAATCTATGTCATGTGCCAGAATGTGGAAAAGGTGATGGAAATGTTTTCAAAGGAATTGATTCAACTGGATAGAAATACGGTGCAGTACATGATAGATGAAATGCAGGATACGATTGATGTTCAGAAGGAAAAGATTGACACGCAGAAGGAAGAATTGGAAGCAAAGCAGGAAACGATTGATTCACAGAAAGCAACCATTGACACACAAAAAGAAGAACTGGAAGCAGCCAGACGCCGGTTACGGGAAATGGCGGAAAAGCTGGAACAGCTTGAGCAGAATCAAGAGTAAAAAATGAGTTAAAACACAGTCCGTCAGATAATCATGAAATGTCCGGAGGGCTGTGTTTTCCGCTGTATGCCTGCTCCAGAGAGATTATCAAGCGGTATACACCATTTCTTGAAAAAATAGATTTAACCTATACACAGTACATCGCCATGATGGTGCTGTGGGGAAAAAAGCAAATCAGTGTCAAGGAACTGGGCAAATGCCTGTTTTTAGATTCCGGAACACTCACGCCGCTCTTAAAAAAATTAGAGCAGAAAGGATATGTGACACGTACCCGAAGCGAAGAAGACGAGCGGGTATTAATTGCCGCCATTACGCCAAAGGGAGAAGACTTAAAAGACGAAGCGGTGCTGATTCCGCAGAAAATGATGGCATGCGCGGCACTTCCGCAGGAAAAAGCTGCACAGTTGTATACGCTTCTGTATGAACTGTTAAATACATTGGAAAAATAGAAAAGCAAATTAAAAAAGGGCGGGAAGCCGTATTGCTACAGCTTTTCCCGTCCGTAATTGTGCAGGAGTTCCTGCTTTAAATCATAAAGCTTCTGTGATAAATCGACATGAACAACCTGAGGATTAATCAGCCGCTTGGATTCATCCCAAAGCGTTGCCTGCTCCTGTTTGCAGTATTTCTGAATGTCCATGACATTTGGCGAATCGTAAACACACTCGCCCTTATCAAATACTTTCACCATAATCTCACGCATAGAATACTCGCCCGGCTCCATCAGTGTCTTTTTCCACGTTTCCACAGGGTCAAATAAAAGCAGAGGCTGTGATTCATCATACGTTTCATCGGCCAGCGCGATTAAATCCGCCTTAATCATGCCGTCGGCATCGTAGACACGGTAAACCGTCTTGTTGCCCGGATTTGTGATTTTCTCTGAATTTTCGGACAGCTTGATTTTCGGAATAAATGTGCCGTCATCGCCCATCACTGCGGCAAGCTTATAAACACCGCCGAATGCCGGGTTGTCCTTAGAAGTAATCAGATTGGTTCCGACACCCCATGAAGTAATCGCCGCACCCTGTGTCTTTAAGGAGTCAATCAGATATTCGTCTAAGTCGCTGGAAGCGGAAATAATGGCATCTTCAAATCCGGCATCGTCTAACATTTTACGCGCTTTCTTTGTCAGATAAGCTAAATCGCCGGAATCCAGACGGATACCGTAGCCCTTTAAATCAATGCCTTTTTCACGCATTTCCTTAAATACGCGAATCGCATTCGGTACACCGGAACGCAGGGTGTCATACGTATCGACAAGCAGGATACACGCATCCGGATACAAATCGGCATAGGTTTTAAATGCAGTATATTCATCCGGAAAGCTCATAATCCAGCTGTGGGCGTGTGTTCCCTTTACTGGCACACCAAACATCTGACCGGTCAGGACGTTGCTCGTACCGACACAGCCTGCAATAACAGCGGCTCTTGCACCGTAAATACCGGCGTCCGGTCCCTGTGCGCGGCGCAGACCGAATTCCATAATACCGTCACCCTTTGCGGCATAGCAGACACGGGCGGCCTTTGTGGCAATTAAACTCTGGTGGTTGATAATATTTAAAATAGCCGTTTCAACAAGCTGTGCTTCCATAATCGGTGCGATGACCTTGACAATCGGTTCACGCGGGAAAATGACCGTACCTTCCGGAATGGCATAAATATCACCTGTGAAGTGGAAGTTACTTAAATATTCCAGAAAGTCTTCATCAAAGATAGACAGACTACGCAGGTATGCAATATCATCTTCTGTAAAATGAAGATTCTTAATGTAGTCAATGACCTGTTCTAAGCCGCAGGAAATCGCATAAGCGCCGTCACATGGATTTTTTCTGTGAAAGGCATCGAAAATAACCGTGCGGTTATTTTCGGTTTTAAAATATCCCTGCATCATAGTCAGTTCATATAAATCTGTTAAAAGTGTGAGATTACGCATAAATCCTCCATTCTTATGTATCATCGGATACATGGCACTCAATTAGATGAAAGGGCTGTGCAAAAAATAGGAATACTTTCTGCAACAGCCCTTATGTAAATCAATTATTTGTTCTTACTGAAAAATTTTTTAAGTCCTTTTTTCTTCGGAGCCGGTTCTGCAACGACTTTACCGCCGCGTACAGATTTGATTCCTGTAATGTAAATACCGCTGACTTCAGCTTTGACTTCGGCCTTAACCGGAAGCTGGTCAAAAACCTTCGGGTCTGCCATAAGTGTCATGATTCTCGGTCCGATTTTAGCTTTTACAATAGGCATCTTACTGCCGCGCAGATACTTTGGTGTCTGCTCTAAAACCATCTTTGGAAGATTGGCATCTTTAAGCTTCATCTTCTTTTTATCAATGATTAACATGGACATCACCTGCTTTGCCGCATCAATCTGCGCCTGCTGTTCGTCCTGCTGTTTACGGAGCTTGTTTCCAAAAATCATTAAACCGATAAATACGGCAAGTAAAATGACGAAAATTACTAATAAAACGATTCCCCAGACTGGCATAGTATCGTCCTCCTAAATTATTAAAATATCTATAAAAGTATAGCATATATGCCCGTATTTGAAAAGAAAAAAGTTATTCTTTTTCATACATTTCTACAATGACATCATGCGTATAGGCAGCAATTTTTTTGCGTTCTTCCTTTGGGAAAGAATTAATATCAATCGGTTTGCCGAAAGCGAGCGTGGTGTGTGTTGCCTTTAAGCGCGGAAACTGACGTTCAAAAATGCAGTCGGTATTGGTCTGTACCATCGGAATAATCTTACAGCCTGTTTTTTCTGCAAATTTAAAGCTTCCGGCGTGGAAATCCTGAACACCTTCGCCTTTATTGCGTGTGCCTTCCGGAAAAATAACAATGGATTTGCCGTCTTTAATGTAGTCAATTCCCTTTAAAATGGTTTTTAAGCCTTCCTTCATATTTTCACGGTCTAAGAACAGACAGAATAAATTGTCCATCCAGCGGCGGATAATCAGCGCCTTTTTCATTTCCTTTTTGGCAACAAATCCGGTCGGACGTTTCATATACGTATAAGAAATAATCACATCAAAAAATCCGCGGTGGTTTCCGATAAATAAAACCGGCTCATCGTCCGGGATATTTTCCAGTCCGGTCACAGTTGTATGCACACCGGCTAAAAATAAAATGATGTGAAAAGCGCCCTGCACAATCCGCAGGGAAGAAACTGCCTTTACATCGGGATTGAATTTTCCGATAACCCATTCAACCGGCAGCGCAATCAGGCTGAAGATAAAGAACAGGATTAGGAACACAATAACAAGAAAAGAACGAATCATATAATCCTCCATGTTTTCCGAAGGAAAATCCTATGTGAGTTTACTCACATTTCTCCTAAAGCGAGGAGAGGATTTTTCCTCCAAATTTTTATTTGCGGTATCACTCATTCAGATACCGGCTCATGCCGCTGGAATAGTAAATGCTTCCATCCGTGGTGACAAAGACGGCTTCGATATTGTCCAGCGATTCAATGAGTGCCAGACCGTCGTCTAACCCCAGTGCAAAACACGTGGTGCTTAAACAGTCGCCGTCCAGCGAAACGGCAGAGAGTATGGTGACATCTGTCAGCCGGTTGTCGTAAGGATAACCGGTTGCGGGATTTAAAATGTGATGATAAAAGGTATCATTTTCATAGAAATACCGTTCATACGTGCCGGAAGACACCACAGAGCAGTCCCGCAGATTTAACGTCAGCAAAAGTTCATTGCTTTGTGTAAATGGCTTTTTTACACCGACCGTAAAATCCTTTGAGTCACTTTTTCCGCCGACACACAGCACATTGCCGCCCAGATTAATCATGGCACTTGTGACATCGTGTGCTAACAGATAATCTTTGATCTTATCCGCAATATAGCCCTTTGCAATCGCACCGAGATCCAATATCGTACCCTCCGGCATGGTAATGCGGTAATTGCCGTTCTCAAGCGGTGTAAGTTCCACTTTTGTATAATCGACATATTGCAATGCATTGGCAATGGCGGCAGCATCCGGAACGGCCGGCTGTTCTGCGGTAAAATCCCAGAGTTGTGAGACACTTCCGATAGTGATATCAAACGCACCGCCGGAAATGCGGCAGTAGTCTAAGCCGGTGGCAATCAGCTCACCAAGCTCTGCCGGAATTTCATCGGTCTGGTGGTGGTTCACGGCATAAAGCGTACTGCTCTCTAAAGTACGGGAGCAGAGCTGTTCATACGTATCGCACAAATCCAGACAGCCGTTTAAAACGGATTTGGATACATTTATATAGGAAGAAATCTGTACATAAGTATTGAGCTTATATCCGGTGACGGTGACCGGGTCAGAGAGCCGTGTCTGGCAGCCGCAGGTCGAAAGCATGCAGAGTATCAGCAGCGGTGTAAAAAAAGCCGTTTTCATTTTTCTAAAAAATATTTTCATAACAAAATGATTATAGCGGATATTTCGTATAAAATCTATAAAAATTAAGAAGAATTGCGCCGGAATCATGAAAAAAATGTGAAACGGCTTTTTTTTTATCATGATTTATGCTATAACAATATAGTCATGTAAAATTGTGACACATCAAAATATAGGAATGATGAAACGAAAGGAAATTTGATTTATGAAAAAAAGATTTTTCGGTGTTATGCTTGCCGCATCTTTAGCAGTGTCCCTGACAGCCTGCGGAGGCAAGAAGACATCACAGGATAATGCGGCATCTACAGTAAATAAAGAGGTTACAGCAGAAGAATATGCAGGAACAATTACATCCAATGCAGATGTTTACAAGCAGTATGTAACACTGCCGGATTACAAGGGCGTTGAAGTATCTGTAGACCGTTCATCTCTTACGGTATCTGATGATGACGTAGAAAGCTACATTTCAAAGTTATTATCACAGACAGCTACAACAGAAACGGTTACAGAAGGCGTGACGGCTTCCGGCGATACGGTAAAGCTTGATTACAGCGGTCTGTTAAACGGAGAAGCGTTCTCAGGCGGTACAGCAACGGATGCCAGCTATACCATCGGTTCAGGCAAGTTTATTACCGATTTAGACCAGGGACTTATCGGTCTGACAGTCGGTCAGGAATATAATATTCCGTGTACGTTCCCTTCAGACTACTCAAGCTCTGACCTTGCGGGAAAAGATGTTATTTTCGTTGTAACCGTAAAGTCTATCCAGAAAAGCACTGTGCCGGATTTGACAGATGCATGGGTTGCTGAAAATGCGTCTACACTCGGCGTAGAAGCAACAACAGTTGCTGAATTAAGAAGCTATGTAAAGGATTACCTGACATCACAGGCAGAATCTACATTTGCAAGTGACAAATATCAGGCAGTTTATTCCAAGATCAGCGAAAATCTGACACCAAGCGGTTATCCGCAGGAAGAATTAGACAGCCTTGTAAATACATTAAAGTCTAATGTTGAATCAGAGTTTAATTCATACGGTTCATCTTACGGCATTTCTGATTTAGATTCATATCTTTCACAGGTATACGGATTTGAATCACAGGACGCTTTTAATGATTATGCAGTAGAATATGCACAGCAGTACCTTCTTGAAAAAATGGTGCTGACACTGATTGCATCGAATGAAAAAATCACGGTTTCTGCCGATGAAATTAACGACATGGGTGCACAGCTTGCAGATTACTACGGATACACAAATTATCAGGAAATCTTAGACAACTACGGCAATGAAATGAATTCAGAAGTCGGTTACGAAGTGCTGTATCAGAAGGTACAGAATTTCTTAAATGATAATGCGGTAGAATCTGAGTCATAAACAGCTCGCAGTGCATTTGTATTGGTTTATAAACACATAAAGCCATAGTATATAAGACAGGACTTATAAGGTATGACATATAAAGCGGGTCGGAATGACCGTTTCCCAAAAGGTTTATCCTTTGAGGGACGGCACATTCCGGCCTGCTTTTTTTGCTTGCAAATTTATGCAGGTGTGCTATAATAGAAACGTTTTTTGTTTATAAAATTTTTACATTAAATTTATAATTGGACATGCCTGTAAGAGGAAATGCTGTCACGCGTGGATGTGGTGTATAACAGCGTGTTTCAAAGAAAAGAAAGAGAAAGGTTAGAAAAATGAATCAGTTTGTACCAAAGTTGTTTGACTGCATGAAAGGATATTCAAAAGAGCAGTTTGTAAAAGACGTGATTGCCGGTATTATTGTGGCGATTATTGCGCTTCCGCTGTCGATTGCGTTAGCCCTTGCTTCCGGTGTTGGACCGGAACAGGGTATTTACACGGCAATTTTTGCCGGATTTGTCATTTCGTTTCTGGGCGGAAGCCGTGTGCAGATTGCAGGACCGACCGCCGCATTTGCAACGATTGTAGCCGGAATTGTCGCAGAACACCAGATGGAAGGTCTTGTTGTGGACAAGGGCATAACGCTTTGCGACCTTAAGGGCATGCTTGACGAGTTTG
>ERZ780185.959-NODE-959-length-14082-cov-2.685250_pt1 | contig 14082 bp, 8 predicted proteins | sample MGYA00511365_ERZ780185 | MGnify/ENA primary metagenome ERZ780185 (study PRJEB29588, sample SAMEA2151606) | human gut metagenome | biome: human gut; feature: human-associated habitat; material: faeces | place: Denmark | collected 2008/2010 ...
TTTCGCCTATCGAATTTCTTAATAATAGTGTCCAATATGATTGACAAACCTACAAATTTTTTTAACAAGTGAGGAGGTAAGAATGAGAAATGAGGAGCGTTAAGAGTGAGGAATGAGGAATTATGGTATCGCCTGGCGGCAATTTATTTTTTGTTGCTCAAAACGTGTAAGCTGGCATAAATTTTTGCACAGAAGCTCCCTTGATATTTTATGCAAACTGACAAAATTGCTGTAAGCAAACTTTTTATAACACTCTATTGGTGCTTTAAATCAAAAAAGCTGTTGCATTTTGGTGAAATTTGTGGTATAATTACTTGTGTCTATTTTAATTATTGTTTATTTTACCGACCACAAAAAATGGTCGGTGCAGTGAAAGGAAAGATTTATTGTATGAAAAAACTAATGCTTGGAAACGAGGCGTTTGCAAGAGGTCTGTATGAGGCAGGCTGTAAGGTTGTATCATCTTACCCTGGTACTCCGTCAACTGAGATAACAGAAGCTGTTGCAAAATATGACGAGGTATATGCTGAGTGGGCGCCTAATGAAAAAGTGGCAATGGAAGTGGCTCTTGGCGCTTCTATAGGCGGTGCAAGAAGCTTCTGCGGAATGAAGCACGTTGGTCTTAACGTTGCCGCTGACCCTCTTTACACAGCAGGCTACACAGGCGTAACGGCAGGTATGGTAATAGCTGTCGCCGATGACCCTGGTATGCACTCGTCACAGAACGAGCAGGATTCACGTCACCATGCTATCGCTTCTAAGACAATGATGATAGAGCCTTCCGATTCAGGAGAGTGCAAGGAGTTTGCTAAGTCTGCTTTCGAGCTTTCAGAAAAGTTCGATGTTCCTGTTATCGTAAGACTGTCCACCAGAGTTTCTCACTCTCAGTCAGCCGTTGAGCTTTGCGAGAGAGAGGAAAGGGAGAATATCCCATATGAAAAGAATATCCAGAAATATGTTATGATGCCTGGTAACGCTATCCGCCGTCACCCTGTTGTTGAGGCAAGAATGAAGGCTATCGCTGATTATGCCGAAACTTCACCGCTCAATAAGGTAGAGATGAACGATACAAAGATAGGAGTTATCACAAGCGGTATCTCATATCAGTATGCAAAGGAAGCACTGGGCGACAAGGCTTCATATCTCAAACTCGGTATCGTAAATCCAATGCCAATTCAGATAATAAAGGACTTTGCCGCAAAGTGCGAAAAGGTCTATGTGATCGAGGAGCTTGACGATGTTATCGAAACACACTGCAAGAAGAACGGTGTGAACGTTATCGGCAAGGAGCTTTTCAGCCTTATGGGTGAGATATCACAGACTATCGTTGCCGAAAAGATACTTGGCGAGAAGAATGAGTATATCACATTTGAGGATAACGTGCCTGTAAGACCTCCTGTTATGTGTCCGGGATGTCCTCACAGAGGTCTGTTCTATTGCCTGCATAAGCTGGGCGTTATGGTATCAGGCGATATCGGCTGTTACACTCTCGGCGCAACAGCACCGCTTTGTGCTATGGATTCAACTATCTGCATGGGTGCTTCTATCAGCGGACTTCACGGATTTAACAAGGCAAGAGGTGCAGAGGCTGAGAAGAAGTCTGTTGCCGTTATCGGTGACTCTACATTCATGCACAGCGGTATGACAGGTCTTGTGAACGTTGCATATAACTCCACAAATTCAACTGTTATCATTCTCGATAACTCTATCACAGGTATGACGGGTCATCAGCAGAACCCTACAACTGGTAAAAACCTTAAGGGCGACCCTGCTTATGCCGTTGACCTTGAAATGCTCTGCCATTCACTTGGTATCAAGAGCGTAAGAGTCGTTGACCCATATCACATGGCTGAAACAGAGGCTGTTATCAAGGAAGAGCTTGCCAAGGAAGAACCAAGCGTTATTATTTCAAGACGTCCATGCGCACTTCTTAAATATGTAAAGCACAATCCACCGCTCAAGGTAAACAAAGATAAGTGCGTTGGCTGTAAGCAGTGCTTGAAGATAGGCTGTCCTGCTATATCTATCCATGACGGCAAGTGCGTTATCGACCATACACAGTGCGTAGGCTGCGGCATATGCAAGGAAATGTGTAAGCTGGGTGCGATATGCGACTAATGATAACATATATTTCGAGGTGTAAATAATGAAAACAAGATCAATTATGATAGTGGGCGTAGGCGGACAGGGTTCACTGCTTGCGTCAAGAATAATAGGAAACGTGCTTCTCTCACAGGGGTTTGATGTCAAGGTCAGCGAGGTACACGGAATGAGCCAGCGTGGCGGCTCTGTTGTTACATACGTTAAGTACGGCAGCGAGGTATGCTCGCCTGTAGTTGAAAAAGGCGAAGCTGATATCATCATCAGCTTTGAACAGCTTGAAGCCGCAAGATATGTTTCATATCTCAAGAAGGGCGGACATATCATCACTTCAACTCAGCAGATAGACCCAATGCCTGTTATCACAGGTGCGGCTGTTTATCCTGAGGATATCATAGGCAAGCTTAAAGCAGAGGGCGTTGACGTTATCGCTGTTGACGCACTGGCACTTGCGGAGCAGGCTGGTACTGCAAAGGCTTCAAACGTTGTTCTCATGGGTGTTGTGTCAACTAAAATGGCTTTTGACGAGGACGTTTGGCAGAAGGCTCTTGAAAACTGTGTTCCTGCAAAGTTCCTTGAACTGAATAAAAAGGCGTTCGCTCTCGGCAGAGAGGTAAAATAATGGACGAGATAAGCGGTCTTATCATAAAAATGACCGAGTTTTTCAGCGGCGACCCTAAGCGTATACAGCACTTTATAAAGGTGCATACCTTTGCCCGTGTTATCGGCAGGGCAGAGGGGCTTGATATCCGCACTATGTACTGCCTTGACGTTGCGTCGGTGGTGCATGATATAGGCATAAAGCCTGCGGAGGAGAGATACGGCAAGGGTCACTGCGGCGGAAAGCTTCAGGAACAGTTAGGTCCTGAGCCTGCACGGAAAATGCTCACAGAGCTTGACTTTGACGAGGATATCATAGACAGGGTGAGCTTTCTTATCGCACATCATCACACCTATGAGGGCGCCCAGGGGCTTGACTGGCAGATACTCTTGGAAGCCGATTTCCTTGTGAACGCTTTCGAGGACAGCCTTTCCAAAGAGAGCATAAAAAGCTTCCGTGACAAGGTGTTCAAAACGAAAACAGGCATTAAGATGCTTGAAGAAATGTACGGCGTATGATACTTGTGCAAAGTTGATACCCGAGTAATATGACCGAAACCATTTTAACAGGAGGTGTGTTCCAATGGGAAAATATTGGAACGAAGAGATCGAGTGCATGGCACACGAGGACATGAAAAAGCTCCAGAGCGAAAGACTTGTCAAACAGGTCAAGCACGTCTGGGACAATGTGCCATACTACAAGAAGCTTATGGAAGAAAAGGGCGTAACGCCTGATGATATCCACGGCATTGAGGACCTGCACAAGCTGCCGTTCCTTTCAAAGGCTGATCTGCGTGAGGCTTATCCTTACGGTCTGCTTGCAAAGCCGCTTTCAGAGTGCGTGAGAATACATTCAACAAGCGGAACCACAGGCAAGAGAGTTGTGGCTTTCTACACTCAGCATGATATCGACCTTTGGGAAAATTGCTGTGCAAGAGCTATAGTTGCCGCAGGCGGATCAAAAGACGACGTTTGCCACGTTGCATATGGCTATGGACTTTTTACAGGCGGAGCAGGTCTTAACGGCGGCTCTCATAAGGTGGGCTGTCTTACTCTGCCGATGTCATCAGGAAACACAGAAAGACAGATACAGTTCATGCAGGATCTAGGTTCTACTATCCTGTGCTGTACTCCGTCATATGCCGCTTATATAGGTGAAACTGTAAAGGAAATGGGCATAAAGCCAGAAGATCTTACACTCAAAGCTGGTATCTTCGGTGCTGAGCCTTGGACGGAGGAAATGCGTCACGAGATAGAGAATCTTCTTGGCATCAAGGCTTACGATATCTATGGTCTGACAGAAACAAGCGGTCCTGGCGTAGCTTTCGAGTGCGAAGCACAGTCTGGTATGCACATCAATGAGGACAACTTTATCGCAGAGATAATCGACCCTGACACAGGAGAGGTGCTTCCTGAAGGCTCAAAGGGCGAGCTTGTATTCACAAGTATCACAAAGGAAGCTTTCCCTCTGCTGAGATACAGAACAAGAGATATCTGTATTCTTACAAGAGAGAAATGCTCATGTGGCAGAACTCTCGTCAAAATGTGCAAGCCAATGGGCAGAAGCGACGATATGCTCATCATTAAGGGCGTAAACGTGTTCCCATCTCAGATAGAGTCAGTGCTTCTTAAGATATCAAAAGCAAGCCCTAACTATCAGATAGTCGTTGACAGGGTGAACAATTCTGATACTTTCGAGATAAGAGTCGAGCTTAATGACGATATGTTCTCTGATACTGTCAAGTCTATCGAGGATCTTGAAAAGAAGATATCAAACGATATCCATAATATCCTTGGCATCAAGGCGAAGATAAGACTTGTTGAGCCAAAGAGCATTCCACGTTCTGAGGGCAAGGCAGTAAGAGTTATCGACAAGAGAAAGCTTGTCTAAAAGACAGGGGGTAATTTTATGACAGTAAAACAGCTTTCGGTTTTTATTGAAAACAGACCTGGCAGATTGTCTGCCGTTACAAAAATACTTGGGGATAATGATGTGAATATCCGTGCAATGTCCCTTGCTGACACAAAGGATTTCGGTATTCTCAGACTTATCGTTGACGATTTTGAAAAAGCAGTTTCAGCCTTGAAAACAGAGGGCTTTTCCGTTACCACCACTCAGGTGCTTGCAGTGGAGATAAATGACCGCCCAGGCGGACTTTCAGAAGCAATGAAAGCTCTCTACAATGACAACATCAGCGTTGAGTATATGTATTCTGCATTCATAAACACTAAGGAAAACACGGCTTATCTTATCCTTAGAGTAGAGAACGTTACAGCCGCTCTGGAAGCTTTGAGTGAAGCAGGATTTGCACTTATCTCACAGCAGGAATTGGCAAGCATCTAGCTGATTAGTGAATACTAACTGAAAAATCACTTAAAATCTATGTGAAATTTTTATGAAATGCCGAAAACCTCTTGATTTTTTCAGAAAATGTGTTATTATATAAGTATAGTATTTGATATGATACTTGTAGAATTTATGCAAGGAGGTCTGTGAAAATGGCTTATAAGATTAGTGATGAGTGCATCGGCTGCGGCGCTTGCATGGACGCATGTCCAGTAGGAGCTATCTCCGAGGCTGACGGTAAGTGTGCTATTAACGCTGACGAGTGCATCGACTGCGGTTCTTGCGCAGGTACTTGCCCTGTAGGAGCACCTCAGGCTGAGTAATTTACTTAAACTAAGAGAAAACGTCTGTCATATGGCAGGCGTTTTTTTGCACTTATTTTTTTGTGTATTAGTTTTCAGCGCGTTATCATAAAACTGTCACATTGGCGGAGTATTATATAGACACGATAAGAGAAAGACAAAAAGATGAAATTTACACATATACTTTTTTCTCCATATATACTTCATATACTTCAAAAAGGGAACGCTGACTTGTGTCTGCGTTCTTTTTTTTGCGTGGGTGATTTTGTGGATAGATATGTAAAATATCGTGGAAAATATGGGCTTTTGTAACGCAGGTGTCCGTTTTTCGGTATTATTAATAAAAGTTTTGCGAAATTTGTTAAAAGTGATAAAAATAGAACCCTTATTGTCGTTCCTGGGATAAAAAATGTACAATGGTTGTAACTTGATGTTCATATAAACTTCATAAACGAGCGAAAAAACGGCTTGAAAATTACAATTTGATTACAATGCCCCTTGACTTTTGTAACCTTATTCATTATAATATGGTGTAGTTTATCACATTTGAAAGGAGCGTTCTGAATTGGGTTATTTGAAGTCGGGGATATCCCGCTGTGTGGCTGTGCTTTCTGCCTGTGGAGTTGTGACAGTATCTGCTGTAACTTTTGCGACACTTGATAAAAACGTTATCCAGCCATGTGCGGTCATGCCGCCTGAAAATGCAAAGGTCATTTCTGCTGTTTCTGACAAGGAAACATCTGAGCAGATCGGGGATATCACAACTGTTCTTACAACATCAGCCGTCAAGGAAACTGCGAAAAATTCTCAGACCGAGGCTGTAAAGGCTGTAAAAACTGCAAAAAGCGAAACAACAAAGTCAGCTTCTGAAACAGCTTTGAGATCAGAGAGCGTAACGACCTCTGTAATATCACAGAAGCCAGCGTCAGTGACCGCAGTGCAGAGCGTGACTTCCGCTGACACAAAGCTTAGCATATCAGTAAGCCTTGTGACAAAGAAAACTCAGCAGGCTTCAAAGTCTGAAACAAAGGTTTCTGCTGTTACTTCCGCCCCTGTCAGCACTACTGACAGCGATACTGTTGCCTCAAAGGCTACAAAAAAGACTACAACAGTGAAAACTACTACTGCAAAAACTACTACCGCTGCAAAGACAACAACTGCCCCTGTTACGACCACAACGCCTGCGGTGACTACTACCAAGAAAAAGACCACCACAACTAAGGTGACAACAACTAAAAAGCCTGTTACAACTACAACCACTGCGCCTGTTGTCGACAACGGCAAGACCCCTGCACAGCGACTTAATTCTGCAGTGCTTGATCCAAAGGCGACGCTCAGCGCAAAGGAAGAAAAGATACTTCTAAAATATCTCAATAAGATAATATCAGATGATATGACAAACTACGAAAAGGCTGTGGCTTGCTACGATTATATTATAAAGAACACGGTCTACGATTACGGCGGCTGGGCAAATCCTGTCAAAGCTGTTCTTGAGGACGGTTACGGCACTTGCACAGAATATTCTTACGTTTACGCCGCAATGCTTGGCTACATAGGCTTTGACGCAAAGACCGTTGACGGCAAGACCGCTATGGCGGCAGGCGGTTACGGCTATCATATGTGGGTGGAGGTAACGATAAACGGTCAGGTATATGTTATGGACCCTCAGGTGGACGATAACATGAGCTGGGGAGCGTATATCTCCCATGACCGCTTCTGCAAGACCTACAGCGAGGTCAAGGGCAAGTATATAAAAGATTGATATTGTATCGGGTGGAGTTATCTGCCCGATATTTTTTTAATGATTGCGTGTAGTTTTTTTCAGTACGTTTATTTGTACATTAAATAAGAAAATCCGGCACTCTTTTTGTGACAAATTTTTCAGCCTATCCTATAGACAAAAGGAAAAAAGCATGATATAATTATTCTTGATACATTGTCGGCATATGCCGAACGTCATTTTGTACAGGAGGATAATTGATGACGGAAAATTCCACAAAGATAACGAAAAAGCCTGCGACATCAGTGAAGAAAAACAGCTCTGTCAAAGGTTCGTCAAAGAATAAGAAAAGAAAGAAAAAACGCAACAATATCGGCATTATCTGCGGCACTGCGGCAGCGGCTATCGTGATAGTTGTGGGCGGAGGATATTTCATTGGAAGAGCTTACTATAGCAACAGATTTCTGAGCGGCACAACAGTGAATGGCGTTGACGTGGGCGGAAGGACATTTGAACAGGCTTGCGATCTGCTCGGGGTGAATGATATGCCTTATGAGCTTACGGTCAAAACTATCGACGGCACGCCTGTTGTTTTCAAGACGGCTGATTTTGATTACAGACTAAGCGGCAAGGACGAGCTTCAGAAGATCTATGACAGCGTGAACAGAAAAACATGGTTCTCTGGATTTATACAGAACTCCATCTATAGTTTTAATGAGGACATCACATTTGATGTTGAGAAGCTTCAGAAGCTTGTGGAGAAAGCAAACTGGGGCGATGTTGAAACTGCCGATGCAAAGCTTGGCCTTAACGAGGATAAGACGGCTTATGTTATCACCCCTGAGGTGCAGGGAAACAAGATAACCGATATGAAAAAGCTTGAAGCTTGTGTTACGCAAAGCGTGGCGGCAGGTGAGCTTAGCGTTGAGCTTGACAAGGATACAGGTTGTTATTCTCTTCCAAAGGTGAAGAGCGCAGACCTTGAGGACGATTGCAAGAAACGAAATGATGTTTTCCAGCTTTCTGTCACATACGATTTTGACTACACCACAGAAACTCTCACGGGCGAGGAGCTTATGAAGATGATAAAGCTCAAAGATGACGGAAGCTACACTGTGGACAGAAAGAAAGCCATGGAGTATGTGGAAAAGCTCGCAAAGAAGTATGATACATATAATACTAAGAGAAAATTCCACGCCACTTTGCAGGGCGACATAATCGTGCCGACAAGCTCTGATGCTAAATATGGCTGGTGGATAGATCAGGAAAAGACTTGTGACGATCTTGTGGATATGCTTGAAAAGGGCGAGAGCGTTGACAAGGTAGACCCTATCTATTACAGTACCGGTTATTATGACTTTACAGGCGTTGAGTCTGCGAGAAGCAAAGACGATGATATAGGCGACACTTATATTGAGATAGACCTTACCGACCAGCACTTGTGGTATTATGAAAAGGGCAAGAAAAAGCTCGATACCTATATAGTTTCAGGTCAGACCACATCTAAGGCGAGAACAACTCTCCCTGGTGTTTATAAGCTGTGGTCAAAGGAGACCAACAAGCGTATGAAAGACACAAATGCCGACGGCGACGAGTGGGATACAAAGTGCAACTTCTGGAACAACGTTTCTCTCTGCGGAATAGGTCTACACGATTCAACGTGGCGAGGCGGATATTTCGGCGGTGAGATATACAAATACAACGGCTCTCACGGCTGTATAAATATGAGCTATGACGACGCCAAATATGTTTATGACAACGTGCCTTACGGTACACCTGTTGTTATGTACTACAAGTCTGCGGATAAATAATAAGGACGGTCAAGGTATCATGCCTTGACCGCTTTTTGTAAGGAGTGTTTTTTTATGGAAAAGATATTATACAGAGAGGGCTTTATGGCTGAGGAGCTTCCAAACGAGGTGATAGAGCGTATCAAAGGCGTTTCCTATAAGGAAAATCCCCATGTGAAGCTGGGCGACCTTGCCTATCTGCGTGTGAGATATTATGACTTTGAGCATAAGGTGCAGTCTGGGGAGCTTATCGTGGCGAGAAAACTTGCGCAGGAGGTTCTGGATATCTTCTATGAGCTTTTCGAGGGCGGTTATGAGATAGAAAAAATCAGGCTCGTGGACGAGTATGACGCTGATGATGAAAGGTCAATGGCGGATAACAATTCCTCTGCCTTCAACTATAGGGTGGTGGCTGGTACCAACACTATCTCGGCTCACAGCTACGGCAGGGCGATAGACATAAACCCTCTTATAAATCCTTATATAGTGGGGAATAAGGTCATGCCTGCCAATGCTACAGAGTATGCAGACCGTGACAAGGCTTTTGATCACAAGATTGACAGAACAGACCTTTGCTATTGCATTTTCAGGCGTCATGGCTGGAAATGGGGTGGTGACTGGAACAATTCTAAGGATTATCAGCATTTTTACAAAGAGTACGATTCTCCGCTGAAAATGGCTGTAAATAAGCTGAAAAGAGCGTTGTTACGTTAGTTTGCAAGGTTTACCTAGGGAAGTGATATGAAATCATAAGTTATATATGTATACCGATTAACTAAAAATTAATAATGAATTTATGCAAGTTTTATCATTCGCTCTTGCATTTTGCTGTAATGTGTGTTATAATGATTAAGCCGTCAAAAAAGACGGCAAAAGGCTATTTTCTTGCATTTGTGCGAAAAACCACGCTTTGAGTTTGTTTGCGCTTATGCAGGATTGCAGGATTTTAATTTCTTCCTGCAAATTTTTTGTTAAAAACAGCTAAAAATCGGCTATGAGCCGTGAAATAACATACGTTGCTGAACGATAAGCTATAATTTTTTTACAGTTTGGCAGGAAAGGGTGATAAAAATGGAACGCATGGAGGATATGACTAATGTAAAAAGCCTGTATTCACCGAAATTCGAGCATGATAACTGCGGAATAGGTGCTGTTGTGAACATTAAGGGCAAAAAGAGTCACGATACTGTTGCAAATGCGCTGACTATCGTTGAAACGCTTGAGCATCGTGCTGGTAAGGACGCAGAGGGCAAAACAGGTGACGGAGTAGGTATCCTGCTTCAGATCTCACATAAATTCTTCAAGAAGATCGCCGCCGCTGAGCTTGGAATCACGCTTGGCGAGGAGAGAGACTATGCCGTTGGTATGTTCTTCTTCCCACAGAACGAGCTTGCGAGAAATCAGGCAAAGAAGATGTTTGAGATAATCGCCGAAAAAGAGGGTCTGGAGATCCTTGGCTGGAGAGTCGTTCCTGCAAAGCCTGAGGTGCTTGGCAAGAGAGCTGCCCAGTGTATGCCTGCCATAATGCAGTGCTTCATCAAGCGTCCAAAGGGCGTTAAAAAGGGTCTTGACTTTGACCGCAAGCTATATGTTGCAAGACGTGTGTTCGAGCAGTCAAATGAGGACACCTACGTTGTATCGCTTTCAAGCAGAACTATAGTATATAAAGGAATGTTCCTTGTGCAGGATCTCAGAAAGTTCTTCCCTGACCTTCAGGATAAGGACTACGAGTCTGCTATCGCTATGGTACATTCAAGATTTTCTACCAACACAAACCCAAGCTGGCAGAGAGCTCATCCTAACAGAATGATCGTTCACAACGGTGAGATAAACACTATCAGAGGCAATGCTGATAAAATGCTTGCTCGTGAGGAAACGATGAAGTCTGAGCATTTGAAGGGCGACCTTGATAAGGTCACACCTGTTGTAAACACAGAAGGCTCTGACTCTGCAATGCTCGACAACACACTTGAGTTTTTGGTCATGAGTGGAATGGATCTGCCGCTGGCTGTCATGATAACGATCCCTGAGCCATGGGATAACAACGGCACGATGAGTCAGGCTAAGAAAGACTTCTATCAGTATTACGCAACTATGATGGAGCCATGGGACGGACCGGCTTCTATCCTTTTCTCTGACGGAGATATCATGGGTGCAGTGCTTGACAGAAACGGTCTGCGTCCGTCAAGATATTATATCACAAAGGACGGCAATCTTATCCTTTCATCTGAGGTTGGCGCACTTCCTATCCCATCAGACAATATCGTTGAAAAGGAACGACTTCGCCCAGGCAAAATGCTTCTTGTTGATACTGTTCAGGGCAGAGTTATCGACGATGACGAGCTTAAGGAATACTATGCTTCAAAGCAGCCTTACGGCGAGTGGCTTGACAGCAACCTTGTCAGACTTAAAGACCTTAAGATACCAAACATCAAGGTAGAGGAACACGGCTACGAGGAAAGACAAAGACTTCAGAAAGCTTTTGGCTATACCTATGAGGACGTTATGACATCTATCCTGCCAATGGCAAAGAACGGCTCTGAGTCTATTGCCGCTATGGGTACAGACAGCCCGCTTGCGGTGCTTTCAAAAGAGCCTCAGCCACTGTTCAACTACTTCAAACAGCTCTTTGCACAGGTAACAAATCCGCCTATAGACGCTATCAGAGAGGAAATAGTTACCTCCACAACTGTCTATATCGGTGAGGACGGCAACATTCTTGAAGAAAAGCCTGAAAATTGCAAGGTAATGAAGATACACGACCCTATCCTTACCTCAACAGATATCCTTAAAATAAAGAATATGCACATTCCTGGCTTTAAGGTAGCTGTTATCCCTATACTTTATTATAAGAACACAAGACTTGAAAAGGCTATAAACAGACTTTATATAGAAGCAGACAAGGCGTTCAGCGAGGGCGCAAATATCCTTATCCTTTCAGACAGGGGAGTTGACGAGAACCACCTTGCTATCCCGTCACTGCTTGCAGTATCAGCGCTTCATCAGCACCTTGTTGTTACAAAGAAGAGAACATCTCTTGCTATTATCCTCGAAAGCGGCGAGCCTAGAGAAGTTCATCACTTTGCAACACTGCTCGGCTATGGCGCTTCCGCTATCAACCCTTATCTTGCTCAGGAAACTATCCACGAGCTTATTGCTGACGACCTTCTTGACAAGGATTACTATGCCGCTGTTGACGATTATAATGCGGCTGTTCTCCATGGTATCGTAAAGATAGCTTCAAAAATGGGTATCTCTACTATACAGTCATATCAAGGCTCACAGATATTCGAGGCTATCGGTATCGGTGAGGACGTTATAAACAAATACTTCACCGGCACGGTCAGCAGGATAGGCGGTATCACTATCTCTGATATCGAAAAGAACGTTGACAGACTTCATACATCAGCCTTTGACCCTCTTGGACTTGGCACAGACACAGAGCTTGAATCAAGAGGAAGCCACAAGTTCAGAAGCGGCAAGGAGGAGCATCTCTACAATCCTCAGTCTATCTATTTGCTCCAGCAGGCTGCAAGGACTGGCGACTATGAAACATACAAGAAGTATTCAAAGCTTATCTCTGAGGAAATGGACCCTGTGAACATCAGAGGTCTTATGGATTTCAACTTTGCTGAAAATCCTGTTCCGCTGGAGGAAGTTGAGAGCGTTGACTCTATTGTAAGAAGATTTAAGACGGGCGCCATGTCCTACGGCTCTATCTCGCAGGAAGCTCACGAAGCACTTGCTATCGCAATGAATAGACTTCACGGCAAGTCAAACTCAGGCGAGGGCGGTGAGAGCCTTGACAGACTTCTCACAAAGGGTACTTCTGAGGACAGATGTTCAGCTATCAAGCAGGTGGCTTCGGGACGTTTCGGTGTAACTTCAAGATACCTCACATCTGCTGATGAGATACAGATAAAAATGGCACAGGGCGCAAAGCCTGGCGAGGGCGGTCATCTCCCTGGCAAAAAGGTTTATCCATGGATAGCTAAAACAAGACACTCCACACCTGGCGTGTCGCTTATCTCGCCTCCGCCACACCACGATATCTACTCTATCGAGGACTTGGCTCAGCTTATCTATGACCTGAAAAACGCAAACAAGAACGCAAGAATTTCTGTAAAGCTCGTTTCTGAGTGCGGTGTTGGTACAGTCGCGGCAGGTGTTGCAAAGGCTGGCGCAGGTGTTATCCTTATCTCAGGCTATGACGGCGGTACAGGTGCGGCTCCGAGAAACTCTATCTACAATGCAGGACTTCCATGGGAGCTTGGACTTGCAGAAGCACATCAGACCCTTATCAAGAACGGTCTTAGAAATAAGGTCGTTATCGAAACAGACGGCAAGCTCATGACAGGTCGTGATGTTGTTATCGCAGCGATCCTTGGCGCAGAGGAGTTCGGCTTTGCAACAGCTCCGCTGATAACACTCGGCTGTGCAATGATGAGAGTATGTAATCTTGATACTTGCCCATTTGGTGTTGCAACACAGAACCCAGAGCTTAGAAAGAAGTTCCCCGGCAAGCCTGAATATGTAATGAACTTTATGATATTCGTGGCTTCCGAGCTTAGAGAATATATGTCAAAGCTTGGCGTAAGAACAGTTGACGAGCTTGTGGGAAGAATTGACCTTATCAAGCCAAAGGCTGGTATCACAGGCACTGCAGCACAAGTTGACCTTTCTAATATCATCAACTCTGATTACGTTTCAGAAAAGGTAGAATACAACAAGAAATCCAAGTATGACTTCAAGCTTGAAAACACTCTTGATGAAAAGGTACTCATGAAGGAGTTCGAGAAAAATCTTAAGAGTGGTGAGAAGAAGTCTATCACAGTAAATGTCAAGAACACAGACCGTTCATTCGGTACTATCTTCGGCTCAGAGATAACAAGAAAGTATTATAACACACTTGCTGACGATACATACAAGATAGTCTGCAACGGCTCAGGCGGACAGAGCTTCGGCGCATTTATCCCAAACGGCTTGACCCTCGAGCTTGTGGGCGACTCTAACGATTATTTCGGCAAGGGACTTTCAGGCGGTAAGCTCGTTGTTTATCCTCCGAAGGATTCCACTTTCAAAGCCGAGGATAATATCATTATCGGTAACGTTGCACTTTACGGCGCAACAAGCGGTAAGGCGTTCATCGACGGTGTTGCAGGCGAGCGTTTCTGCGTAAGAAATTCAGGCGCAGTGGCAGTTGTCGAGGGCGTTGGCGACCAC
>ERZ780185.960-NODE-960-length-14073-cov-1.806178_pt1 | contig 14073 bp, 10 predicted proteins | sample MGYA00511365_ERZ780185 | MGnify/ENA primary metagenome ERZ780185 (study PRJEB29588, sample SAMEA2151606) | human gut metagenome | biome: human gut; feature: human-associated habitat; material: faeces | place: Denmark | collected 2008/2010 ...
GCTATAAATCCGGTTCTTTTTTATGGCACTGGCATCCGGAAATAGAAATCACACTTGTCTTAGACGGTCAGATTCTTTATAAAGTAAATCAATGTACTTACCATATGAAAACCGGAGATATCCTTCTCGGAAACGCCAATGTCCTTCATGCCGGTTTCATGGAAGATATACAGGATGGAAAATATGTTTCCATTACCTTTCTTCCGAAAATCATTTATGGTTCTTATGAAAGCGTCCTGCGCCGAAAATATGTAGAACCATTTGTACAGAACTTCTCACTTCCCGCAATTTACATTGACCACTCCCAGCCATGGCATCAGCTTTTTGCCGGATATGTAAAAGACATCATACGTCTGTATGAAGAAAAGAATGCTTTTTATGAATTGGATATCACCGGAACTTTGCAGAAGCTGTGGCGCTGCATGCTGCAAAATCTTCCGGAAGATCTTCCCTATACTGAACACAGTAAACTGGAACGTAATCGTATGCGTGAGATCATGGACTACCTGGAACACAACTATATGAACAAAATCCAGATGAAAAATATCGCAGAGGAAATCCACCTCTGCGAAAGTGAATGCAGCCGCTTATTTAAGCGCTACATGAATGTATCTTTATTTACATTTTTGCAGGAATACCGCGTAGAGAGAAGTCTGGAATTTCTCTTAAGTTCCGGCGACAGCATCATGGAAGTCGCTCAGAAATCCGGATTCACAGACTCCAACTACTACGCTAAGGTCTTCTCCAAGGTCAAAGGCTGCAGTCCACAAAAATATAGGAAGCAAAATATAAAAAAAGAATAATGCGCCAATATATTAAGGGAGACAAAATCAAGCTATTGGCTTTTCAAAATGCTGAAAATCTTTAATCCCGCTCTCCCAGTCTCCGCCCCAGCTGAATCCAAGGTTTGTAAATTTGAATGCATTAAGAAAATCATCCGTAAGTTGTGCATTTACGATTAATTCTCCGACTTGAACCTGATCATTTTTATAAAATTCTACGCTCATCTCGAGCAAAGTTTCTCATTAACTAAAAACTGCTATATCAAACATTTCCTGATATATGCTTCTTTGAATAACAAGCCAAATATATCATTCTTGTTTCTATAGCAGTTTTTAGTCCGTCCCTGTCTTTATATTCTTTCGGTAACTCTCGAAATATTTTTTATTCTATTACTTTATACACAGCAGTTCCAAATGCAGGAAGTGTACATCTTCCTGTTGCTTCTGTTTTATCATAAAGTGCGATCATTGGTTTCTGAAGTGTATATTCAATCTTTTCAGCCTGGTAGTTTAATACAAAAATGTATTTCTCTCCATCCTTCTCACGCATAATCACTTCCGCTGTTTCCGGAGCTTCAATATATTCTTTAAATGGCTCTTTAATCTTCAGATAATCAAACAATGCTTCAGTATTTTCCTTATTGAAAGTTGCACCCAGATGGAGTACCTGTCCTTTGCCAACTGCATGGCAGGTAAGCGCAGGATTTCCTTCATAATAACTGTTTCCATAGACGGCCAGTGTTTTTGTGCCTTCCAGCGGTGTAATGATATCATTAAATACTGGCATTGGTATTTTCTTATCGCTAAACTCTGCAAATACCTCGTCTTCTGCAGGACTTGTAAATGTAAAATCACGTACATCTGTACCGGTAAGTTCTGCCAGCAGCCCCGGCTGTGGAAGCATCACACATTTACCATTCATATCTCGATAACCAATGTTCCGCCCTGCTCAATATATTCTTTCAAAAGTTTCACGCGTTCTTCACTGATCAGAACCGGATGTGCATAAAACAGTACCGGATATTTCGTCAGATCTGTAAGTTCACTGCCCTCCTGCAGATATACAATGTCATATGGTGTATGTGTCAACTGAGCAGCTTTAAAGATTCCCTGTTCGCTTGCTCCTGCTACTCTGTTATGCCATACATCTACAGAAGTATCCCATTCATTATCATAATCCTTAACGATTGCAAATGCTGCTTTATATTCTGAATTGCATACACCGTCAATTGCTTTTAACTTCTTATAGAAATCCTGAACCTCTCTGTATTTACGATTCTCGCGATTATCATAATCCAAAATTCCATGCCAGTAGATTTCTGTACCAAATGTACAGGTTCTCCAGCGGAAGAAAGAAATATAATCAGCACCATGAGCTACACTCTGCATTGCCCAGAGAGTTAACTGTCCCGGACGCGGAGACGGTGCTTCCATTCTGGTTGTCCAGCCATTTCCACCGGACTGCTGTTCCATAATTCCAAAATGAGGGCAAATAGAACGTATCTCTGCGAGATTATGAGACCATTTACGATCATTCAGATCATCACTGTGCAGCGGATCACGATCCAGACCAAATGCAAAATCCGGATAAGAATCATAACAATAAACATCAAGAGACTCTTTCTCCATTTTATGATTGTCGAGATTCCAGAATTTACCATTTGTTGTGATATAGTCTCCCGGTTTTACATATTTTTTGATAATCTCTGCCTGCATTTTACAGAAATGACGGGCACTCTCTGAAATAAATCTGATATAATCCAGATGCTGATGAGGATTAATTCCCCGAGTTAAAACCGGGCGCAGAACATAAATCTGATCCCATGCTGTATAAGTCTGATTCCAGAAGGTAGTTCCCCATGCTTCATTTAATTTCTCCAGAGTTCCATACTGTTTTCTGAGAAATTCACGAAACGCAACAGAATCTGCCTCTGAATAAAACTCATCCACTTCACAGTTGATTTCATTATCAATCTGCCATCCCACGATTGCCGGATGTTTCGCATAATGAGCAGCTTCTCTCTCCACAACCCTTGCACAAAGTCTCTGATAAACCGGTGAGTTATAATTATAATGTCTTCTTCCTCCATGTCTGAGAAGCACACCATCTTTCCGTGCATTTAAGACTTCCGGATATTTCTCTGTCAGCCATGCAGGAGGAGTTGCTGTAGGTGTTCCGAAGATAACTTTCATCTGCTTTTCACTGCATAGGTCCAGAAATTCATCAAAGAAATCATAGGTAAAAACACCTTCCTCCGGCTCTACTTTGCTCCATGCAAACTCTGCAATACGGATCACAGAAATTCCGGTCTTCTTCATTCTGTCAAGATCATCTGCCCAGAGTTTCTTATCCCAGTGTTCCGGATAATAACAGGTTCCCATTGTCAGTTCGTTCCATTTGTAGTTCTGTTTTGCATTCATTGTCATGTCCTCCACTAAACATTTATGTTTCATTCAGAGTATGATTGCCAGGTACCTGCATTACAGGAATCCTGAAAGTCACCTCTGTTCCTTCTCCCGCTACACTTGTCACATGAAATTCACATGCTTCTCCATATAGCAAATTCAACCTTCGATATACATTACTCAATCCAATACTGCTTTTTTTGTTTTTATCACTATAATTCTGAATGACCTGTTTTAACTGCTCTTCATCCATGCCTTTTCCATTATCCGTCAGATTAAACTGAAGATATTTGTTATTACATAGCTGAATGTTGATCCACAGGATTCCTTTTTCAATCTGTTCTTCCAGACCATGTACAATACTGTTTTCTATAACCGGCTGAATGATAAAGCTTGGTATATAGAAATTCAGCACTTCATCAGGAATATTATGTCTGATCTCTATTTTGTCTCCAAACCTGTATTTCTGGATAAATAAATAGTTATCTACAACCTCCATTTCCTGTTTTACCGTATAATAGTCTTCCCTTTTGATACTTGCCCGGAGAAATTTTCCCAAAGCAACTGCCAGATCCGTTATTTCACTGTTTCCATTTGAAAAACCAAGCCAGCTTATCGTATCCAGACAGTTATACAAAAAATGAGGGTTGATTTGCATTTTCAGAAATTCAATTTCAGCCTCTCTGTTTGCAATTTCCAGCGTATAATTCTTCTCTATCAGATTCTGTACCTTATCCGCCATCTGGTTATAAACCATACCAATCTGGTTGATTTCATCCTGATTTTCCACCTCGAATCGGGAATCAAAATTTCCTTCCTGATATGCTGTCATACTATCCACTAGCTTCTTTGTCGGTTTTACCATAACTCTGGCGGCATGTCTCATTATTACCAGAGACACCAGAAGCACGATTCCAAACGTAAGAAGTACACTCAGAAGGGCAATTCCTATATTCTTCCACAACTGCCCTACGTTGATAGTAGAAACCAAAAGCCATCCATTGTTCATATACTGATATGTGAAATAGCTATTCTTCTCAGTACTGGGATCTCTGACAATTTTTACTCTCTTAAAATCTCTGGTCTTCAGTGGAAAAGAAATTCCCTGCATATTTTCTTCACTGGATACAATAATATCCATCTCATTATTCAAAAGATAAAAACGGTTTTTATAAGTACTCGGAACAGATCGAAGCTTCTCACTGAAGTATGAATTTTTACATTCAATAACCATATATCCAATAGGCTTAAAATCGTCAACACTTAAGATTGCGCGATACAGGCCAACCATCCCGTTTTCTTCATCGTCTGCCCATAATGCACCTCCGTTTTTTGCATATATCTTTTCTCTTGTGATATCATCGGCTTTCATCTTTTTACCGGAAGTTCCTATTACAATTTCCACACCATCAGAAGAATATATTCTGGCTGATACAATACCTGGAATATTAAAAATACTTCCTCGAATATCTCTGGAAATCGCTGTTTTTTCAAGCTGAAAAGATGTTTTCTCCGGTTCCATAACCTTTTGATGATTAATTGATTTTAAATTCTTCTGCACACTGTTATTGATCAGAATTGACACAGAAAGTTGATCTATCTGGCTGATTCTTTCTTCTATTCTTGTTTCCGTAGCTGCAGTAACATCATTCATATGAGATTTTGCCTGTGAATTATAAACGCTCGAAAAACGAATTCCAAAAACAATCAAAAGAACCATACAGGAAATGAACATTAACAGCATATAAACTTTAAAAATTTTGTTCATCAGACCGCCATTTGTTTTTAAGCCACCTGTTTTCTTTAATTTATTTTGTCTTGCCATATCACTTTCCATTTCCAGCTTTACTGTTCAGAATTTCATAAAGCCCCGAGAAAGTTTCTCCGCTTTCACTTCTGTAATTCGACGGTGTACATCCAAATGTTTTCTTAAACAATTGTGAAAAATAATGCTGGTCATTAAATCCTGTTTTTTCACACACATCGCTTATCTTTTCACCTGTTTTAAGAAGACTCGCAGCACACATCAGACGAATCCCGTTTAGAATATCCACAAAAGTATAGCCTGTTTCTTTCTTAATCTTACGTGAAATATAACTCTCTGAAAAATGATACTTCTCAGCCAGATCTGCCAAAGAAATATTCTGCTCATAATTCTGCGCGATATCAGTCAGAATCGATTTGATTGCACCGGATGACTGTACAAAAAGACTGTTTACCTGCGATACCGCATCATGCTTTTCCCCAAATTCATCCTTCTGGCTTAATAACTTCTGTTCAAATCTTTTCTGTTCCAGACGGTGCATAACGTTATGCATTGTTTCCATCAGTTCATTTGGAGAAACCGGTTTAAGCAGATATTCATATACACCATATCGCATTGCCGATCTTGCATATTCGAATTCTGAAAATCCAGATAAAAGTACAACGGCCACATCCATAGACCGTTCTTTCACCATCTGCGCCAGTTCCAGTCCACTGAAACCGGGCATTCTGATATCAAAAATAACCAGATCTATCGATGTGCTCAACAAAAGTTCTTTCACTTCTACTCCATTTGCAACCGAATACACATCTGTAATTCCTATTGATTTCCAGTCAAGACTCAGCAGTCCCCTGCGAATTACAGCCTCATCATCTGCAATCAACAAATTCATAACATTACCACCTTTTCCTGATTCAAAGAATCACTGCCCCATATAAGAAGCAGCGATTTCTTTTTCTGAATCATATCATCCTTTTACAGCACCTGCAACCATACCTTCCATAATTTGCTTATGTAATAAAATATAAACTACAATGCTAGGAATAATTGTAATAATAACTGCCGCGATCATACCTACATAGTCTGTAGAATACATCGCCTGGAAGTTGGTAAGTCCTACCGGCAGCGTCATTTTTGAACTGTCCGTGAGGAAAATTCTCGGCAACAGAAGATCATTCCACACATTGATAAACTGAACGACTGCAACTGTTACAACTGAAGATTTTGCTATTGGCAGGATAATCTTAAAGAAACACTGAAATACCGTACATCCGTCAATAATTGCTGCCTCTTCAAGTTCTGTCGGAATACTTCTCATAAATCCGCAGATAATGAAAATGGCCATCGGAAATCCTACAGCAATCTGCGGAATAATAACAGCAAGATGTGTATCCAGAAGCCCCATCCCCTTAAAAATAGAGAACAGAGGAATTACCAGAGCATAAATAGGAATCATCATTCCTAAAAGGAAAATACTATGTGTAAGGTTTGCAAGCTTCCAATGCATTCTGGCAATTGCATAAGATGCCATTGTTGCAAGGATTACAGTAACCAGAACCACAGAAACAGCAATAATAACTGAGTTTCCAAAGTATCTGAATACACCACCTTTTACAACTGCATTTACATAGTTTGTCATTGACCACTGTTCCGGTAATCCCCATGTATTCGTATACAATTCAGCATTCGTTTTAAATGATGCCAAAAACAGCCATACAAGAGGGTAGACACAAAGAATCGTAAACCCGATCAGCAATACATATTTAATAACGAGCCATATATTTTCTGAGGCACTTCTCTTCATTTTCCAACACCTCCTACACTGTTTCGTCTGTCTTGAATACTCTGTTGGAAATTCCTACAGATAATATACACAGTAACATTAAGACAACACCGATTGCACTGGCGTATCCATAATTCAGAATATTAAATGACTGATAATACATATATGTAGACATAACCTCTGTTGCATGGTTTGGTCCACCTGAAGTCATAACAGCAACCAGATCGTAATATTTCAGAGAACCTGTAATAATCAGAACCGCGTCAATTTTCAGGATTGGTTTGATAAGCGGAAATGTGATGTACTTAAACTGCTGCCAGCCCGTAGCACCATCAATCTCAGCAGCCTCATAGAAAGAAGAATCAATATTTCTCATTGCAGCCAGCTGAATTACCATATGATAACCAACATACTGCCACATGATAACAATAATGATACAAAGCATTGCTGTCTCTTTGTTAGCCAGCCACATCTGCTGCAGACCGCCAAGTCCGATTGCCTTTAAGAATCCATTCAAAAGACCATAGTTACCATTGTAAACGAATGTCCATGTAAGACCAACTGCTACGCCACAGATTACACATGGAAGGAAAAATACAGTCTGGAAAAATGATGCACCTTTGATTTTTTTGAAGATTGCATTACCAAAGAACATTGCTAATGGCATATGTGCCACCAAAGATCCAACAACCATCAGAATATTATTTCCAAATGCATGTTTAAATGTTTTATCACTGAAAAGACTCAGATAATTTTTGATTCCTACAAAATTCATCTTTGACATCAGGTCTGTATCAAATAATGAAAGATACACATTATAAAAGATAGGAGCTAATGCAAAGATTGCATAAATAATAAATGCAGGCAATACAAAAAGTGCTATGGTTTTCTTATTACCCATTACTTTATTCATAGACAACTCTCCCTTTTAACAAGCGAAACCCGATGTAAAATCTCAGGTTCCGCCAGTTTATTTAACAATCTGTTTATTTACTCTTGCTTTCTGCATAAGACTGCAGGGTATCAAATGCTTCCTGCACATCATCACCGTTTGCAATTCCAATTGTTGTATTGTTAAATTCATTTCCAAGATCAGTATCTACACGGTCAAACCATGGTGTCTGTACCTTTACATCTCCCAGAAGATTTATGAAATCTGCACACAGCGGTGTTAATTTTGAATTGTCGATATCAAAGTTTGTACTTGGGGTACGTCCATAATCATAAAGTAATAAAGAAGTTGATTCTTCGTTTGTCATATATTTTAACAGCGCTACTGCAGCATCTACATTCTTGCAGTTCTTAGTAATCGCATAAGAAGTATCAACAGAACCAACTTCTACACCTGCATATTCTTCATTTACTGCCGGCATTAAGAAGCAACTAATATTTTCTGCTTCTGCAGCATTCTCTTTCTTATCCAGATTGGAGATTTCCCAACATCCGTTGAAGTACATCGCTGTCTGTCCATTTGCAAATTGTAACTGTGCCTCTTCTCTTGATACTCCGGTAAATCCATCTTCGAAATATCCTTTATTAACTTCTTCCTGGAACAGTTTACCAGCTTCAACCATACCTTCATCGTTCCATTTTCCTGTGCCGTCTTTTATAGAGTTGAATAGATCCTCGCCTTTAATTCCATCACTCAGCTGCTGGATATACTGAGATACAAGCCATGCATCATCCGCTGTAGAAGCTAATGCAACAGGTGTAACTCCATTTTCTTTTAATGTGTCGCATATCTGCACATACTCATCATATGTAGTCGGAACTTCAAGACCATATTTATCAAAAATTGCTTTGTTATAATACATGATAGCTGTACTCTGCTGAGTTGGGATTGCATATACTTCGCCATCATATGTTAAAGGATCTAAAATACCTCCATTGAAACTATTTTTCCAGTCCTCGTCTTCATCCAGATATTTCTGAATGCTGATGACCTTATCACCATTTACAAAGTTTTCAAGATATCCAAGTGGCCATGTAAAGATAATATCTGGTTCAGAGTCAGAAGCCATCATTGTTGTCAGTTTTGTCTTATAGTCAGCGTTGGTTATGTTCTGAATTTCTACCTTTACTCCATACTCGTTGGACTCATTAAATCCATCAACGATCTTACGGTATCCTTCCATAAATGCATCTGAATCAGAACCGTTCATCATAATAGTCATTGTTTCTGAACTGCTGTCTGCTTTTGAGTCTGAAGAATCAGAACTTCCACCATTGCTTCCACAGCCGGTAAGCATACTTGCAGCCATTGCACCGATCAGTAAACACACTGTAAATTTTTTCATCTTATTTCTTTCCTCCCTGATTGTGATATTTGTATATATCTCTGTGTTTTCTATAAGAATATTTTATCAATTTTCACCTTCATTTAAAGAAAGAATTATGTCCTTTTTGTTTGTTATTTTGTCATTCATTTGTTAATTTTTTGTCTTTTATAGTTTTTGCACAATATAATATCAATATTTAAAGGCAATATAAAACACAGGAATATCTATAAGAAAAATCTCCCTGTGTTTTACATTACCTATATCTTATGCTTCTTCAACAATTTTTACATTCCATGGTGAAACCGTGATGCTTTCTCCATCCTGTACAGATTCTCCTGATAACAACTCTGTACCATTTTTGCCATAATAAGAAACTTTCTGTTCTTCTGCGGAATAGTTCAGGATATATCTGACACATTTTCCCAGATCGTTGGTTCCTTTTCTTACGATCACCGGCCATCTGTATTCCGGAAGCTCTACCTCAGCGCTCCTAAGTGCCTCTGTGATCACTGCTTTTAAAGTGTTGTCATCTGTCATGCAACCAATGTAGATGGCAGTTCCTTTTTCATAATGATTCTTAGTGATTGCTGCATATTCTTTCCAATTATAATGGTTATAAGATGCCAGGACTTCAGCTTCCTGTGGCATTAATAATTCCATGAATACTTTAGCTGTTGCAGGCACATCTGTATTTTCTTCAGTCTCAATAATTTCTTTTGTTTCGTTTTTCTTATCTGCTTCATCTGCACCACTTTCTCGGATAATACTTCCAGTCAGTCCGACATTCTTCGGGAAGGTAAACTGCTGATAGTTGATTCCGAAGCAGTTACTTAAAATATGCGGCTGCATTTCATGACTTACCTTAATATTCTCATTCGCAAATGCAGTCTTAAATGTTGCCACCAACGTACCACCATCTGCCACATACTGTTTCAGTCTTTCCAGAAGTTCATCTGGTGCTGCATAGAGTGCCGGGACAAAGATTGCTTTATACTGTTCCAGATTATCCGATTCCGGCCATACGAAGTCACACTCAATATTCATCTGATACAGTGCATCATAAATCCAGCGCACAACATCATTATATCCAATGCCATTATTTCCTGCCGCAGTTGCCTCGATTCCGAACCACTTGAGAGCCGTTAATGCCTCATTACTTACAAGGATAGCAACATCATTTTTCTTCTTCAGATTCACCAGATGACTTCCGATTTCTGAGAATTCCTTACCCATAATACATGCTTCGCGATATGGCGCATTCTCCTGCATGTCATGACTGAGAAGTCCCTTCCAGTATGTCTCAAAAGAATTATGAATAGAATGCCAATGCCAGTACATTACGCTGTTAGAACCACTTGCAAGGTGACTATAACCCTGAAGTCTAAGCTGTCCCTTGTACGGAGTCCATCCCGGATAACCCTGAGCTTCTGTTTCCAGAACAAGATAGTTATCTCTCTTTAAAGAATGTGTCATATCACCGCCAAATGCAATCTCTGCCCCTGTCAGATCATCCTGTGTTGGATGATAAATATCTGTGCCTGCAATCGTCAGTGCCTTCGCTGCATGGTAATGGTTTACATCAGGCTGTACTCCATAGGAATATCCCCGCCATTCAAAGTCAAAATTATGAGTGATAAACTGATCTTCTCTGCGGTATTCATTTACGATATCTGCCTGCCAGCTTAAGAATTCGTCCACCAGCGTTCTCTGGAACTTCTCAAATTCAGCTCCGAGGCTTCCATTGATCGTTCCTCTCACATCAGGGAAATCTTCCCACGCATTGATGCGGTTGCTCCAGTAATCCAGACCAAATTCATGATTCATAGCATCCAGATCATTATTAAATTTCCTGCGGAGATATTTCACAAATTTCTCCTGCACATTCTTTCCGGCTGTTCCGTAGTACTTGGTTTCATTGTCTACCTGAAAACCAATAACGCATTTTCTGTGTGCGGTACACTCCATTAATTTACGGATCACACGCTCTGCATAGAAACGATAGACCGGATGAGTGATGTCCATGATCTGACGGGCTCCGTAAATACCTCTGCCCTTTACAGTCTCTGCCATTACATCCGGATGAGACTTCACCATCCATGTAGGAATCGCATAAGTAGGAGTTCCAATGATCACATTAATCCCAGCCTCTTCCATTGCGTCCATCACACGTTCTACATGAGAGAAGTCAAACACACCTTCCTGCGGCTCACAGGTACTCCATGTAGACTCTGCAATCCTTACTGTATTGATTCCTGCTTTTTTCATCATTGCAACGTCCTGCTGCAGACGGTCATATGGCATATATTCATCATAATATGCCGCTCCGAAAAGAAGTTTCTTCATTATAATAATATCCTCCTGTTAATATCTGTCCAATTAGCTGTTGATTTCTTATGAACTTTATATTAACCAAGCCGTGCGGATTATTCTATCATCTATTTTAGGTGAATATCATTTATTTTTGTTCTTTCCATTTTCCATATTTCTTTCTGTATCTGGCAGGTGTCATTCCTGTCTGCTGACGGAAAATATTCCCGAAATAACTCTGTGAGCAGAAAGAAAGATAATTTGCAATCTCTTTTACTTCATAATCAGAATAACGAAGCATATTTTCGACAAGACGTATTTTTTCTTTACGGATATATTGCTGTATGGTAATCCCTTCAATCTTATGAAAAAGATCCGATAGGTAGCTGGTATTTACTCCTATTTTCTGCCCGATTTCTCCTATTACGATTTCACTGTGAAGATTCTGATAAATATAATTCTTTGTCCGTTCGACCAGCTCATTTTTGTGCTGGTTCTTATGAATTTCTGCCACACGCTCTGCAAACTCATATTCTGCCTGACGCATCATGGAATTAATCTTTACTGCATTATTCATGTCCTCAATCTTTAAAATATATCCATCCACCATAGAAAATGCCTCTTCCGGAACCATTCCACCATCGATAGCAGCACGGGAAGCAAGGGTGATAACACAGATAGCAACATTCTTCGCCTGCCGGACTGGATTTCTGGCCAGCTGCCCAATTTCCCCGCGATAGGTTTCCGACATACTGTGTTTAAGCATTTCCACATCACCACGTCGAATACTATCCATTTCGCGCAATTCCTGATCATAAGGATTATGAGGAATTTCCTGCTCCTGATGCTCAAAAATGACACTGGATACTTGTTCCTTTGCTTCTATAATATCTGTTTCCGACATTACATCTTCCTGCATCTCATCATTGCATTGTAACCCCATTTTGATTTCCTCCTGCTTGTATATCTATAATAAGATATCCTTTTACCTCAATAATTACTTTGAGAATTGCGGGAGCTGCTTTGCAGCGGAGCAATTCGTAGATATCAAGTTAGGGGCAAAATGCCTTTTGACCCTAACATCATTACTTTTATTCTATAACAGAAGAATATAAAAGTCACTTAATACCTGCTTCGTAGCTGATTCAGTTAAAGTAAACAAGATTATTGTTCACTCATAACTGTTCTCAACAGCCAAACAAAAAACTCTCGCATATCATATATTCCATAAACGAGAGTTTTTCCTTATTTCGACATTTTATAACATCAGAGCCAAAGCTAAGGCTCCAATATTTTTAATATATTTTATTTAAAGCGAATCTCATCCGCTAATTCCTTTGCTTCTTTTACCATAACCTGAATCTGATCAAATTCACCGTTTCTGATCATATCTCCTTTTACCATCCAGCTTCCGCCACATGCTAAAATACGGTCATACTCAAGGTACTCTTCTACATTATTCAAATTAATACCACCGGTCGGCATAAACTGAAGCATTGTATAAGGAGCTGCAACTGCCTTAATCATCTTCAAACCGCCTGCCGGCTCAGCAGGGAAGAATTTTACGACGTCAAGTCCCATCTCAATCGCCTGCTCCATCTCACTTGGTGTCTGTGTACCAGGTGTAACCGGAATGTCACGGTCGATACAATATTTTACAATTTTCGGATTAAATCCAGGACTTACAATAAATTTAGCACCGGCAGCAACCGCACGGTCTACCTGCTCAGTTGTCAAAACTGTTCCTGCACCAACAAGCATTTCCGGATATTTTTCAGAAATGATGCGAATCGACTCTTCTGCTGCTTCGGTACGGAATGTAACCTCTGCACAAGGAAGTCCGCCCTCGCACAATGCTTTTGCCAATGGCTCTGCATCCTTTGCGTCATCAAGTACAACAACCGGAACAATACCAATTTTTTTGATTTCTTCTAAAACCTTGTTCATAATAGCCTCCATTTTTATCTTTACTTTTTTTGTATCATATGATATTCTATTATTGTTCCACATTGTGAAACGGTATTTCACATCGTGAACCATAATTTTATTATACTGCATTTCTTCTTATTGTCAACAAAAAAGCAGTAAAATATAAAGAAACAAAGGGAGAATTTTTATGGAATCCAAAAATCCAATTCAGGTTGCTGATAAATTATTTCTTGTTCTGGAAACGCTTGCAAGAACCGGTCCGATTGGACTGTCAGATTTATGCCGAGAAGTTTCTTTGAACAAAACAACCGTGCACCGCTTGTTAAATTCACTTCTTTACATGGGATATGTGCGGCAGGACACACAAACATCCCGCTACAGTTTAAGTTTTAAAATATGGGATATCGCAAACCAATTCGTATCAAAAATCGATATTGTGGAAGAGGCTCGCCCAAGCCTTCGGGAACTCGCAGCGAAAACCGGCGAAACCGTCCATCTCGTGCAGATTGATGGGATTCATGCGATTTATATCGCCAAGGAAGAATCCGAAAATTCCGTGCGGCTAGTGTCTATGGTCGGCAAACGAATTCCACTCTCCTGTTCCGGTGTCGGAAAAGCCCTGCTTGCCGATATGTCGGATGACGAAATCAAAAGCATCTGGGACAAGAGCGACAAAACGCCACTGACAGAGCATACCATCACAGATTTTTCAAAATTTATGCAAGAAATTGAAGAAACCAGAAAACGCGGCTATGCTATGGATAATGAAGAATATGAATTGGGCGTGCGATGCATCGCCGCAAGTATAAAACACGGTGAACA
>ERZ780185.965-NODE-965-length-13997-cov-3.167838_pt1 | contig 13997 bp, 13 predicted proteins | sample MGYA00511365_ERZ780185 | MGnify/ENA primary metagenome ERZ780185 (study PRJEB29588, sample SAMEA2151606) | human gut metagenome | biome: human gut; feature: human-associated habitat; material: faeces | place: Denmark | collected 2008/2010 ...
CCGCTGTCGCGCCGGTGCTGCTGCCGCTGGCCCACGGTTTGGGCATCAACATGGGCTTGATGTGCGGCGCTATCATCTCCGGTGCTATCTTCGGCGATAATCTGGCTCCTATTTCCGACACCACAATCTCATCCGCCCTGACGCAGGAGGCGGACATCTCTCAGGTGGTTCGTACCCGTTTTCCCTATGCCGCCATCTCCGGCGCTGTTGCTGCCGTGCTCTTTGCCGTTGTGGGTCTGACGCAGGACGCCAATATCCCCGCTGATCTGGAGCTGGACGGCAGCACCGCCAAGTCTCTGTTCCTGCTGGTACTCCCTGTGCTCATGGTCATTCTTATGCGTAAGGGTTGGGATCTCATGGGCACCCTGATCCTCTGTAACCTCAGCGGTATTGTGCTGAATCTGGTACTGGGCACCATTGCACCGGCGAAGATGTTTGCCAACGACGGCCCCATCGTGGCCGGTATGTCCGGCATGATGACGCTGGTGCTGTATGTGACCCTGCTGTTCCAGCTGCTGGAGATCCTCAACAGCAGCGGCGCCTTCGATGGCCTGACCGTCAGCTTGATGAAGCACTGCAAATCTCCCCGCTCCGGTGAACTGATCTGCTATCTGGCGGCCGCTCTCGGCTCCGTCGTCACCGGCGGCAGCGGCATCGCCATCGTGTTCTTCGGCTCTCTGGTGCGCCGCATCACCAAGGCATTCCACATCGACCGCTGCCGCGGCGCCAACATTCTGGACGGCGTGGCCTGCGGCGCTACCGGTCTGATGCCCCACGGCAATCCCACGCTGGTGTCTCTGGGTGTGGCGCTGGCCATCGATGGCGTGGATCCCAACTTCTCTTTCTTGGATATTATCCCCTATAACTTCCACTGCTGGGGACTGATGCTTATCTTCCTGCTGAGTATTCTTACCGGAATCGGCCGCAGGTTTGAGAAGCCGGAAGAGACGGCCAACGCATAACAGCAATTATGTTTTCCTTTGCACAAAACGAAAAGACCCGCGACAGCGGGTCTTTTTGCATTGCCATTTACGCACTTTACGGATATAATAAAATCGATAGCATACCGCACAGGAGGAGAGTCTGCCATGGATCATAAGGATATCACAATCTTTCTGGAATTGGTGCGCTGCCGCAATATCTCAAAGACGGCGGAAAACCTGTATCTGTCCCAGTCAGCGGTCAGCAGCCGGCTGAAGGCACTGGAGGAGGAGATGGGCTGCCAGCTGGTGCTGCGCTCCAAGGGCCAGCGCAGTGTGGAGCTGACGCGGCAGGGGGAGGAGTTCATCTCGGTGGCGGAGCGGTGGAAGCTGCTACTGGAGGAGACGGAGGCGGTAAAAGAAAAGGCGCTTTCTGTCGTTCGCATCGCCACCAACGGAAGCACCTACGACCGTCTGCTGGACGAGTTCTTGCGGCAATACACCGAACGGCATCCGGAAAAGAAGATACAGATAAAGGTGTGCGACTCCAAAGACACGTATGATCTGGTCTCCAAGGAACTGGCGGATTTCGGTTTCGCGTCCTATGAGTCCCTACAGGGAGGCTTGGCTGTCCGGTGTATCGATCGGCAGCCCCTGTGTATCGTCCGCCGTGCGGAGTCACCGAAGCCGCCGCATCCCATCAGCCCCAGTGAGTTGGATCCGGAGCGGGAGGTCCGCTTTATCGGCGGCGATTTCAACGGTCTGATCCTGTGGAGAAAGAAGTGGTTCGGCAGTGATAACCGATGTCATGTGCAGATCAATACCGCGTCCGGCGTACGGTCTTTTCTCCAGCATGGAGATTACTGGGCGCTGATTCCCGTCAGCTCCGCCTATGAGCTGGCGCGGCTGATGCCGCTGCAGATCTACACGCTGGAGGAGCAGCCGGAGCCGTGGTGCGTCTACCTGCTGCGCAGCTTGAGAAGCAGTACGCAGGATTTGGAAATATGCCGTACCTTTGAAGCGGAGATCCTGGAATATGCCCGAAAGATTCACGAAACTGAGGATAATCCGATTGAGTACCGAAAGTAAACGGAGCCATATAGCCGACATGAACATGTCAATTCTTTGTTGACCAGACTGCTATTTGACTACTACCGCGAAAAATCTCGGAAGCCCTGCCCCACAAGGATTCTGTGGCTTTTCTTCAGAATGGCGGAAATTTGTGCAATCTCAACCAAGCCCTTGCGCCGCAGGGCTTTCCGGCTTGACGGCCTGATAACTCCGACTCTGTGGTGAAAACCGCGTGGCATCAAGCCTTTCCGGTTTTTTCACACCCCATTTTCAACGGTTTCAAGCATGGATGTCAGCGCCGTCTGAGAGGGGTTCAACGTGATTTGAACCTCTCTTTTCCTGTTTTCTGGCGAAATAATCGGATGAAGCCCCCTTTTGTACGAGGAAGTCCCACGCAAAAGGGGGCTTTTTTCATAAAAAGTTTCACAAAGTTTAGAGCGTCGGTTTGTTGGTTTCGTAGAACCATCGAACCAGCGCTCTTTTGCATTTTCAGGACAAATAATCGGGCGTGACCCGAAAGGAGGAACATATGAGCGATGGGATCAGACGCAGCGTAGACAAACGCACCTGCACGGCATTTGTGCCGATGCCGCCGGAGCCGGTGTTTTGCACCGAGAACGAAAGATGCCGTGGATGCCCGTATCCCGCCCACGGTATTGTCTGTTGGCACCGGGGTGGAGGCTGTCTGCGCACAGATATGGAAGAAATAGAAAGGAGAAGCAAATATGATTCAAGCGGTTCTCAGTAATCCTAGCCACCCGGAATATGGTGTGGCGACCATCCCGTTCCCTATCCCCAACGACCAGTACGCGCGCTGCCTGGAGCTGCTGGCGGCGTTGGAGATCGGCGACGCGGTCAAGGCGGACTGCAAGGTGGAAAAGATCGACAGCTTCTATACTGTCCTCAAGCGCACGGAGATGCTCACGGTCAATGTGGAGGAGCTGAATTACCTCGCCAAACGGCTGGACAGCTTCGACACCGGCGAGGCCGCACAGTTTCAGGCAATGGCACACAAGCTGGAGCTTTTCGAGCTGAAGGATGGTCACGCTCATTGAGAAAGAGCATTTGGGCGGCACCTGCCTGAATATCGGCTGCATCCCAACCAAGTGCCTGCTCCATAGTGCCGAGCTGGTGGAGGACATCAAAAATCAGGGCAAGGACATCGGCGTGAAGGTCACCGGCGTGGAGGTGGATTTCCCCCAAGTCATCGCCCATAAGAACGACATCTCCAAAAAGCTCACGGGCGGTGTCAGAAGCCTGCTGAAAATGAACAAGGTCACCGTCATCGATGGAAAGGCCGCTTTTACCGCTCCCAAAAAGCTGAGCGTCAAAAAGGCGGACGGCTCCCACGAGGAAATGACAGCGGATGCCATTATTATCTCCACCGGCTCCGTCAACTCCACGCCTCCCATCCCCGGCCTGAAGGAAAACCCCAACTGCATCGACTCCACCGGCGCATTGAGTCTCAAGGTTCTGCCGAAGTCCATGGTGGTCATCGGCGGCGGCGTCATCGGCCTTGAGCTGGCCTGCGCCTATGCCGCCTTCGGTACCAAGATCACCGTGGTGGAGGCCATGGATCACATGCTGCCCATGCTGGACGGCGACCTCACCAAAATCGGCGTAGAGCACATGAAGAAGATGGGTATGGAGTTCCATCTGGAATGCCCGGTGCAGGCGGTGGAAAGTAGCTCTGTGGGTGCCAAGGTCATCTGCAAAAACAAGGCTGGTGAAACTGTCAGCTTTGAGGCGGAGAAGGTGCTGGTGGCCATCGGCCGCAAAGCCAATACCGCCATGCTCGACCTCGATGCCGGTAAACTCGACAACGACCGCGGCCGCATCAAGGTCAATGACAAGATGGAGACTAGCGTCCCCGGCGTGTATGCCATCGGCGACTGTGTCATGGGCTATGCCCAGCTGGCGCACACTGCCTCCGCCATGGGCGAGGTGGCGGCAGAGAACATCTGCGGCCATGAGTGCACTATGATGAATCCACCAACCCCACCTGCGTCTATATTGAGCCGGAGGCTGCCTCTGTGGGACTCACGGAGGAGCAGTGCAAGGCCAAGGGTATCGCATACAAGGTGGGTAAGTTCCCCATGAGTGCCAACGGAAAGGCACTGATCCTCAATGGCGGAGAGGGTCTGGTAAAGCTCATTGCCGGAGCGAAATACGGCGAAATTCTGGGTATGCATATCATAGGACCACGAGCCACAGACCTCATTTCCGAGGGCGCGCTGGCCATCCGGCTGGAGGCCACGGTGGATGAACTGATCTCTACCATTCATAGTCATCCCACCGTCACCGAAACGCTGCGGGAGGCCGCGCTGAATGTAGAGAAAAGAGCGATCCATACACCGAACCGGTAAAACGATCCTGTGCGGCGGCAGCGCGATCACCGCTTGACAGAGCACTCGGCCTCTCCTTAACAGAATGAATCCTCCTCACATATTTTATTGATTAGTCGAGGAACTCTGTTCAAGAAGTCCATCAAAAGCGCATGATGCACAGGACGCAGTGTGATCAGGAAAAGAGGAGCCACCTGTTCGTTTGTTTGCCGGTATGTCTCTGCAGAAGGCAGCGGATCGTGCAAAGGGAGGTCAACAATATCGTCCTTTGCGCCCTCCGCTGTGTCCCTATGAATGCAGCGAAGCAGCGGTCGGATCATACATCCTGCCGCTGCTTCATTTTTTGTAAATTGACCAATCAGACAGCACAGGCATTCGTCTCACCTGCCCGAGAAGTCTCCTCTCTGCTGTACAGCAGAGCCTCCACCATGGCTTTAATCGCGGCGCGATCTCGCACATCGCAGGCGCGAATAAGCCGGACAAGCTGGACCTCTTCTGATTCTTCTACCTCATCTTCTGGATAAACCACTCGGTCAGCGGAGATTCCCAAAGCCCGCACGATCCGACAGAACACCTCGATACTTGGCGCACGTTGTTCATTTTCGATTGCCGCCAAGTGCCGCACGCCAATTTTGGCGCGTTCTGCGATGATTTCACGGGAAAAACCTTTCTGCAACCGGATTCCTTTTAAGATCAGGCCCATCTTGTCCGTTATTTTTGCTTCATCTTTTTCGAACACTCTCAGTTCACCTCCAGCTATATTCTATCGGGAGACGCCGAAACAGAGAATGTCGTATTCGTAGTTATATTTTGGAACTAATGGTGCCATATGTTCCGGTAATCCGGCCATATAAAAAAACGGCTGGATTGGCGGGAGACTTGTCATGCTTACAACAGGGATCTCCTTTCCGTCCGGAAAGGAGGTCTTATGCACTCTCTGTGTGTAAGAACACCGCTCATTTTGAGCGCGTCAATATGAGACAGCCATCCTGCGGGTTGGAAGTAGACATTGGGTTTTAAATCACCTTCCAAACGCAGATAGCGGAGCATATCTCAAGTATGACGCATTAGTTCTTAATAAAAGCTACGCTCAGAACAAAAACGCAAATAGGATGCCCTGCTGCCGCGGCCCGCCACCCGTTTCTAAGATTTGCAGCCAACCAAATTTCAGAATACGGAGGAACCATATATGGGATTTAATTATGCGGCAGAAAAGAAGAAGCTTGAAAAGCTGGGGTTGCTCAAATCGACACAGCACGGGAATCGCGTGAAGTATGCGGTTCGTGTATGCTGAAAATGGGAGCCGCTGCATCCGATTACATGACCCGCGAGGCGCGCAGACTACTATTTGACTACTAATCTGCGGTCAGATCGAAGACATTGGTTCTCTCTGCCCGATGCTGCGGCACCTGACACGGCTGTGTTTTGTTGCGCTTGCATTTCAAAAGCCGGTTTGTTATAATGCGAGTGAGTAGCGATAACAGTGATTAAGGTGGAGGTGTCGATATGCGCTTTGAGCAGTCGCAGAAGCAGCAAGCCGTATTGGCACCTGTCATGCGGCATTCCCTGCAATGCCTGCAGATGTCCGCTTATGATCTGTTCCTTCATGTGCAGGACGAGGCGATGGAGAATCCCATGCTGGATGTGGACATGTCGTCCATTGATTTATTGTCGGATACAGCCGCTGGCGATAAAGATGCCGTGACGTTAGCTGTAGAAGATGCTGTGCCTTTTTGCCGCGGCGCTCACTCCATGCAGGTCCCCTTTGCCGCGCAGGACTACAGTCATGGCCAAAGTTTGCAGGAGCATCTGCACGAACAGCTGGGGCAATCAAAATGGGTGGATCCTCAGACACGCCGCCTGGGTAGCTATTTGATCGACTGCCTTGACAGCCGCGGGTATCTGGATTGCCCGTTGGAGGTGCTGGCGGAGGAACTCGCGGTTCCCGTTTCACTGCTGGAGCAGGCACTGTTCGCGGTGCAAATGCTGGAGCCGACCGGAGTCGGCGCACGCACTCTGTCCGAATGTCTCGTTTTGCAGTTGGCACAGGGACAGAATTTCAATGCCGTAACGCTGGGTGTGGCACAAAACGGTCTGGAACTGCTGGCAGCGCGACGTTATCCAGAACTGGCCAGACGGCTGGGCGTGGACAAAAAAACGCGGATGGGGGCTGTTGCCGCCATCACCGCACTGAACCCGATCCCAGCGCAGGGCTATGGTACTGGGGAAAGCGGCGGCTGTATTTTGCCGGACGCAGTGATCACGGTTCAGGACGGAAACATCACACTGGAGCTCAACCATCAGGCAATGCCTTGTGTTTCGATGGACAAACAATACCGCGCTATGCTGCAGCAAACAGAGGATGCGGCAGCGGCGGAATACTTAAAAGAAAAGCTTCGGCGGGCGGAGGAACTGATCGACTGCCTGCAAAACCGCAAGAGAACGCTGACCCGTCTGCTGACCGAGATCATACAGCGCCAGTACGACTTTTTCTGCGGAGAGTCCTTGCAGCCCATGACGATACAAGACGTTGCGGGAGCCCTTGGTGTAAACCCGTCCACAGTCAGTCGGGCGATACAGGAAAAATATGTTTTGTTCCGGACAAAAATTATTCCGCTGCGCAGTTTGTTTACGCAGCCTGCCGCACACGGACCGTTTGGCTCCTTGTCCCCTGTGACCATCCACCAGCGGATACAGCGGCTTATCGCCGAAGAACCGCCTGGGCAGCCCATCTCCGATGAAGCGCTGGCAGCCGCGCTGACGGCGGAGGGGATTTGTATCTCGCGCCGCACCGTTGCAAAATACCGCACACAGCTTCAGATACCACCATCCACACAGCGGCTTCACAAATAAGGCAGCAGCAGAGAATTGCACGGCGCCCACCGTTTTGGAGCGCCGTGCGTTTTTATGGCAAAGCAGGGTCCGCTCAAAGGAAAATAGGAAATTTTTTCAAAAATAAAAAAACACGCTGGAAATCTGTAAAAGAGTATGATACTGTTAAAAAGAAGACAAAGCGACAGGAGGCTCCGTCTATGCGATGCAAAAAGTGTCCTATGGCGAAGGATGAGTGCTGCACCATCTGCGACCAGAACGATTTTCTCACAGCGGAACGGCCTTTGCCCGATCAGGATGAGCTGCTGGCAGCATTGAAACGGGAGCGTACCATCAACCAGCAACTCAACGCGATCATTGAAAACTCTGCTGACACCTTATTTGCAACCAACGGCAACGGCGATATCATCAAGGTCAATCGTGCCTGGGAACAGCTGAGCCAGACCAACCGCGAAGATGTGCTGGGGCGCAACATTCGCGACCTGGTATCCACCGTCATCTCAGATTCATCTACCCTTGCGACGCTGGAAACAAAACAGCGCGCCACCAAAGAGCAGCATCTGCTCCGCAGTGGCCGCACTTCCTATACCACCAGCACGCCTGTGTTCACAGACGGCGTATTGACCATGGTGGTCAGCAACAACCGCGACTTCTGTGAGATCGAGCGGATGCGCGCACAATTGGAGGAATCACAAAAAGTCGCCGCCACCTATCGTGATCAGATCAAGCGGATGCAGGAGGAGCTGCTGCCGCAGGCGGAAATTATTGCCAACGACCCTGAAACGCTGAATCTTATTTACCGCGCTAACAAGGTGGCAAAGGTGGATACCAGCGTCCTGATCACTGGTGAAACAGGTGTTGGCAAGGAGGAGTATGCGAAATATATCCATCGCATGAGCAACCGGAGTAGCCAGCCCTTTATCCGCGTTAATTGTGCGGCTATATCCTCCAGTCTTATTGAGAGTGAGCTGTTTGGCTATGAAAAAGGTGCGTTCACAGGTGCCAGCAGCTCTGGTAAACGAGGATTGTTTGAGGTTGCGGACAACGGCACGATATTTCTGGATGAGATTGGCGAGTTGCCGCTGCTGATGCAGGCAAAGCTTCTGCGAGTGTTACAGGAACAGGAGCTTCTGCGCGTGGGTGGAACAGCGCCGATAAAAATCAATGTCCGCGTCATTTCCGCCACAAACCGCGATCTGAAGCAGATGATCCGTGAGCAGACATTTCGAGAAGATCTGTTTTACCGGCTCAGTGTTGTTTCGCTGGAGATCCCGCCGCTGCGAGAACGCAGAAATGATATTTTTCCCTTGATCCAGCATTTCATCACCGAACTGAACAACAAGTACGGCTTTCATAAGACGCTGACGCCGGACGCTTTTCAAGTGCTGAAGAGCTATTCTTTCCCCGGCAATGTGCGGGAACTAAAAAATTGTCTGGAGGAAGCCGTGGTCATGAGCGAAGACGACCGACTGACGCGAGACAGCTTCTCGTGTCTGCTGCAGGGGCATATTGTACCCTGTGCCGATGGTGAGCGGCCGTTGGACGATATCCTTTTAGATATCGAGTACCAGTATCTTACGAACGCACTACAGGAAGAGGGAAGTATTCGCAAAGCAGCTGCAAGACTGCAGATGTCTTCTACAACGTTTGCACGACGGCTGAAGCAGGCGGAAGAAAGACTCCACCTGTAAGCGTACCATTATTGCTGCGTTTTGTGCCAAAAATGGCACAAAACGATTAAGGGCGACATGTTTTTTCGTGGTAATCGAAAAGCAAAGCAACCCGTTTATTCCCAAAAGAAAAATCTTTGTCAACATTTTAACCAAAATGCGATATTCATTTCTGGCAAAATGCAAAAAATTTAGAAAAGCGTGCTCAATCACTTTCTACAGGCGGTGGTTGGCACGCTTTTTGCTGCGATATAGGGTAAAACCACAAAAAGGAGGTGACCTCAATGAATTTTTTAGAGCATTGGTTGATTTTTGAGGCGTGCGCGTGGGTTGTGTTGATTGCTGTTATCAATATCATGCTGCCCAACAAGAAGAAGTGAGAGACAATGAGAAAGAAAAAGGAGAGCAACCATGAATATCTTTATTGTACTGATGGTCATTTATATTGCTGCCATGCTCCTTCTAGGGTATCTGGGCAGTAAGCGGGCTACGGACTCCACCAGCTACGCAACGTCCAACGGTGACGTCAGCGTGTTCAATGTTTCAGTTACCTTTGCGGCAACGTTTGCCAGTGCGGGAACCTTCTTGGGTGTCGCCGGCCAGGGCTTTGCCTATGGCTTGACTAACTTCTGGTTCTGGGCCTCTCAGTGGACCAGTGCCGGTATTATCATGGCGATCATCGTCAGACGCTATCGCCGCATGCACTCCATGAAGAAATCCGCCACAGTGGCTGACTGGATCGCCGACCGCTATCACAGTCAGGGCCTTCGCGTGTGGCTGGCCATCGTTTCACTGGCACAGGTAGCGTTTATCGCTTCCCAGCTGGTGGGCGCAGGCATTATCATTAACCAGATGATCCCCTCTATTTCCTATAAGATGGGCGTTCTGATCTCCGCCATCGTTATTATTATCTACATCTGCATGGGCGGTTCTTATGCGCATATCTACACCAATATTGCCCAGGGTCTGATGATGACTGTGCTGGGCGTCATTCTGGCAGTTTCCGGCATCTTCATCTTCGGCAACGTGATTACGGAGGTTCCTGCCCGTCTGGCCGAGATCGATCCCAACCTTGCCATGGGTCTCAACCCCAACAATGCAGGTTATCCCACACCGATATACGTGGTCGGCCTGTTTGTGGCACACCTTTGGTGGGCGCTGAACCCGCAGCTTATCAACAAGGCCACTTACCTTAAAAATGACAAGGATGTCAAGACCTTCTGCTGGCTGGCACCGTTGCTGATGTTCCTGATGTGCTCCGTAGTCTTTGTGGGCTCCTATACTCGCGTTCTGGTTCCCGAAGGCATCGGCGATGTGATCACCGGCATGGATGGCGCTGTTCCTTATTATGTCAGCCTCGTTTTCCCCAAGTTCATTGCGGCGGTGTTCCTGGTGGTTATTATGGCGGCCATGATGTCCACCGTGGACGGTGTGCTGCTGTACGTGTCGTCTATCCTCGGCTGTACACTGTATAAGAATACGATTGTTCCCGCCCGCCGTGCCAAGGGTATTCAGATTGACGATGCCAAGGTCGAAAAGACGACGATGAATATCCTGAAGTATTCGACCTTTGTTATTGGTCTGATCGCGGTACCCATTGCATTTAATAAGCCCGCCAACCTTACTGCCATGCTCTGGGGTGCTGCCGGACCTATCATGTCGGCGGTGGCCGGCCCTGTGGTCATCGGCATTTTCAGCAAGCGCCCCTCTGCCAAGGCAGCTGCACTGGGTTCTGTTTTGGGCTGCGCATCCTTCCTGATCCTGTATTTCGCCAAGATCATCGGCTCGGTATATCTGTGCTGCAGCATCGGCGGTGTTGTCAGCATTCTGTTCTGTGTGATCGGCATGTATGTTTTCCCGCCCATGGATGAGAAGCTGGCGGCGGATGCCTTCAAAACACTGGAAGACTGATCCATCCTTCGGCAAAGAACGACTTCACTCCTCATGAGGTAGGGCGCGGTATCCCGTTTATACCGCGCCCTGTCATATCAGCTAAGCTACGCTAACAATCCTTCTGTAAGAACAAGGAGAAGCATACCATGACTAACTGGAATAAGCATTATCAAGAAAACACGGTTACCGCTGAGGAAGCCATCACCTATATCCACAGTGGTGATACCGTCGTGTTCTCCCATGCTGCAGTAGAGCCGACGCATATTATCCGCACCCTTTTGGCACACGCTGACCGTTATCAGAATGTAGAAATCATCCATATGATCGGTGTGGGAGGTCTGGAATATTGTCGTCCGGAATATAAGAACCACTTCCATCACAATTCTTTCTTTGCCAGCGGCGGAAAGACAAAGCAGGGCATCTCAGAGGGCTTTATTGATGTGACCCCTTGCTGTCTCAGCCAGGTGGCCGATATTCTGATGAATCGGCTTCCCAAGATAGATGTATTTGTAGGGCAAATGTCCCCGCCTGATGCCCATGGTTACTGTTCTCTGGGCATCGACCTGACTTACGAGCGGGCAGGCTTTGACAGCGCTGCGATCCGCATTATGCAGGTCAACCCCAATATGCCCCGCGTCCATGGCGAAACCTTTGTGCACGTTAGTCAGGTGCAATATTTTGTCCCGTGCAATGACCCACTGATCGAGATCCCGCGTCCTGTGATCTCTGATGTGGAAATGGCGCTGGGCAAAAATTGCGCAGATCTGATAGAAGACGGATCGACCCTGCAACTGGGTATCGGCAGTCTGCCGGACGCGATTTGCAAATTCCTGCAGGAAAAAAATGATTTGGGCATCCACTCCGAAATGATCTCCGATGGTGTGATGGAGCTGATTGAAGCTGGTGTGGTCAACAACCGGAAAAAAACACTTCACCGTGGGAAAACCGTGGCTGCCTTTGCTATGGGAACACGAAAGCTGTATGATTTCATCAACGACAACCCCTCCTTTATGCTGATGGATGGCGCGTATGTTAACGACGCTGCCATCATTGCCCAGAACAACAAGATGATATCGATCAACTCCTGCGTGGAGATCGATTTTTATGGGCAGGCGGCGTCTGAAAGCGTCGGTAGGCTGCAAATCAGCGGTACCGGCGGACAGACGGATTTTGTTCGAGGAGCTACCCGTTCTCCCGGCGGAAAATCTCTAATCGTGCTGCAGTCCACCGCGCAGGGCGGAAAGAGATCTAAGATCGTTCCTTTTCTTGGAGAAGGTACGCCTGTAACGCTTCCGCGCACAGACATAGACTATGTGGTAACGGAATACGGTGTGGCTGCCTTGCGCGGAAAGTGCATCCGTGAAAGGGCTCAGGAGTTGATCCATATCGCACATCCCAACTTCCGCGAGGAACTGATTGAGGCGTGGGAGAAATTCTTCTGCCAAAAGTTTCCTCGTGAGGTGTTGAACTAACAATAAGAAAAACTTACATTTTAAGACAAGAAAGGAAGATTCACATGGCAGAGTATAATTGGAATGACATTATTGCCCGTTTGAATAAAATGATCCGTTATGGTACGGCACCTGTTGGCATGAAGTGGGTCAAGACGGAAGAAGAGTTCAAGTCGATCCCCAAGGTACGTGTACATGAAAAGCATTACCCTCCCTGTGTAGTTTTGGGGCAGGCGCACCAGTTTGGCTGGACAACTGCCTGCAAGTTCGAGAACGTCCACGCGAATTATTGCCGTGGCATTAACGGACTCTTTGAGCGAGACGAAAAGTGGTACAGCGGGGAGATGTTCAATAAGGTGTGGTTCAAAGAACTGGAATCCTCCAAAGCGCACAACCTTGCACTGGAGTGTATCCCCAGCGGCTATTATGCGCTGGTGTGCTCGCCTGTGGACGCAGGCAAGATCAATGATCCTGATGTATGCGTACTGTATACAAGTTCAGCCCAGGCATTCATGCTCTACGCCGGATGGCAGTATATGGGATATGAAAAACTGCACTTTACCTTCGTGGGTGAGTCTACCTGTGCCGACTCCTGGTGCCATACATTCCTAACCGGGAAGCCCGGTCTGGGAATTCCGTCCTTTGCTGACCGTAAGTTTGGCGCAGCGGGTGAGTGGGAGCTGCGCGTTACCTTTAAGCCGGACGATCTGGTGCGTGCCATCGAGGGCATGGAGGCTATGTGGAAAGCGGGACTGCGTTACCCCATGGCATCTCACAGTCTGACCACTGACGTATGCCCTGGTATGCCGCCCCATTACCTGGAATTTTAACACGAAGCCTCATTACGCCTTATGCCTGTGTTCTCCGTCCTGTTGTGATTGGAGAACATAGGCAGAGGCACCTTAATATTGAGTACAAGGAGGAACCGACAATGGCACTGATGACCGCGAAAGAGTACATCGACTCCCTGCGTAAGCTGAACACCCGCGTGTATATGTTCGGCGAGAAGATAGACAACTGGGTGGATCACCCCATGATCCGTCCCTCCATCAACTGCGTGGCCATGACCTACGCGCTGGCGCAGGACCCCCGGTACGAGGAGCTAATGACCGCCACCTCCCGCCTGACCGGGCGGAAAATCAACCGCTTCACCCACCTTCACCAGTCTGCCGATGATCTGGTGAAGAAGGTGAAAATGCAGCGTCTGCTGGGGCAAAAGACCGCCTCCTGCTTCCAACGCTGCGTGGGCATGGACGCCTTCAACGCCGTGTACTCCACCACCTATGAGATCGACGAGAAGTGCGGCACAAGCTATCACGAGAACTTCAAGAAATTCCTCGTCTACGTGCAGGACAACGATCTGACCGTGGACGGCGCCATGACCGACCCCAAGGGCGACCGCTCCAAGGCACCCCATGAGCAGACCGACCCGGATATGTACGTCCACGTGGTGGAACGCCGCGACGATGGCATTGTGGTCTGCGGCGCGAAATGCCACCAGACCGGCTCCATCAACAGCCACTGGCACATCTTCATGCCCACCATCGCCATGGGCGAGGCGGACAGGGATTACGCCGTGTCCTTCGCCTGCCCCACCGACGCCGAGGGGTTGTACATGATCTACGGCCGCCAGTCCTGCGATACCCGCAAGATGGAGGAGGGCTGCATCGACGTGGGCAACGCCAAATTCGGCGGGCAGGAGGCACTGGTGGTCCTCGACCACGTGTTTATCCCCAATGAGTACATCTTCCTCAACGGCGAGTACGAATTCGCCGGTATGATGGTGGAGCGTTTCGCCGGCTATCACCGCCAGAG
>ERZ780185.999-NODE-999-length-13632-cov-3.414083_pt1 | contig 13632 bp, 10 predicted proteins | sample MGYA00511365_ERZ780185 | MGnify/ENA primary metagenome ERZ780185 (study PRJEB29588, sample SAMEA2151606) | human gut metagenome | biome: human gut; feature: human-associated habitat; material: faeces | place: Denmark | collected 2008/2010 ...
TCAAGAAGTCTTTCTTCCTTTGACTGCAAAATATTATCTTTGCACGAATCATAATTGCCCTGTAGGATTTAATATAATTTAACACTCTTTGTTGAATGCAAGGAAGAACAGCTTCAATATGCTGAATATCAGTAGTATAACATTGTGTTAACCCTTAATCTGTAGAAAAGGATGTTATCATACAAAGTAATGTCCATTTGTACTTTTTCTATATGGTTTTATACTTACATTTGCATATCATTTGTATCTTGATAACAGTAACTAACTGATTATCAATATACTTTATATTTGAGGAAGTGAAGTGATTCCGATAAGGATACAGATAATAAACAATAAGCAAAAGCGTGCAGCTCTGGTGAGTTGCACGCTTTTGTGTTTCAGGGGGAGGGTATGAGCTCGCTTGACTGCATCACAAGTAGTCCTTCTTATCAACCTTATAGTTTTCGGGAGACACAGAATAAAGTGTTAATCGTCTAAATTCTCAAATTTTGAATACTCTCCATTAAACTTCAAACGCACGATTCCCGTATCTCCATTCCTGTTTTGAGCAATAATAATTTCTGCTGTACCACGTAAGTTATTTCCTTCTGTATTCAGCTAATTCCTTTTTTAGACTTCCTATGATTGTTTCCGGTACGGAACGAGAGGAGGGAGATTAATGGCTTGTATGTGAGAATGAGTATCTCCTTTTTAATTTCAGTTCAAAAAATGTTTCCATTGTTTTTTCTTTATTGTTGTTGAAATAAGTCTTGATATAGACTTACATTATAGTATGTTGTATAATCTGTTTTCAAATACAGGTTTCCACATTCATGAGTATGTCCGAATAGGTGGACTTTTGGAGGATGCTTTGAGATGGCTTCTGCAAGAAGTGAGCAACCATGTCCATTATCTAAGTAACCTTTTGCCGCTCCATGTGTGACAAGTATATCCAAACTGTCAGGAATACTCAACGGGGTATGCAACCAAGGTCTGGCCTCAATGGAGTAGAAATTCAATCCACTAAAAGAAAATCCATTGTTCAACAAAAGTTTCACATTGTTCGGTATCTGTTTTTGAACGTCAGCAATCGGATATATGTCAAATGACAAATCATGGTTTCCGGGTACGAAGAGTCGCAGCAGTGCAGGAATGTTAGAATACCATTCCATAAATCGGGCAAAGTTGTATTCATCGGTTTCTACATCGCCTGCACAAATCAGAATATCCGTATCAGGCGGAATTTGAACTTCTTCGTGCTTCCCATGTGTGTCAGAAAATGCGAAGATATTAAAACCTTTATATCGAATCATCATATCGGCAGTGCTATTTTATTTTTCAATAGATATTCGTTCCCAGAATTGCCCTGGTTGTAATGGGTGAATTGCCCGGCATATATTTTCTTCTCATACTTCTGCGCAAACCTTACGGTGTGCATGGTTCCGCTGTGAATAGGGCATTCCGCCACAATCAACTTCTGGCATAAAGCGGCCTGTAAGCGATTACGGGCTATCAATCGTGTGGGATTGGCTTTCACGCCAATTACTTGCTCGGACAATAGAAGACCTTCATTTTGAAGAATCCTATCTTGCAGTGGCTTGTTCTCTTTGGGATGAGTAATATCCAACCCGGAAGCCACAATAGCGATAGTTTTACCATTAACAGAAAGACATCCTTGATGGGCAGCAGTGTCGCAACCTAAAGCCATACCGCTGATAACTACTTCTCCATTCTTTGCACATTCTACCGCACAATTATAGGCAATATGACAGCCTTTTTCCCCGGCTTTTCTTGCTCCTACGATTGCAACGGCTTTTCTGTCCAATAAATCCATATTTCCCAATAAATGAATGAGTGGAGGACAATCTTCTCCTATGACACGTAGGCATTGAGGAAAGTCGGGATGATGGAAGGGGAATGAACAGATACCCAACCTTTCTTGCTCTTTTATCCGTGACTTGGCCTTGTTCAATAGCTCTTCCAAATCATCCCGTTCTTTCGCTATATTATTGAAGAAATTTTCATTAGCCCGGAATATTTCAGATGCTTTTACGCCCAGCCATTGTAGACATAAAATCTGTTCTACGTTCAATCTTTTTCCCATGCCCAATCAGTATAGAGTACCTTTATATAAAGATGGCGTAGCTTTTGCATTGCCCAGGCAGCACAACGTAATATCACCGTCGTATTCACATTCAACAGTGAAGAAGCCAAGAGCATCCGGTTCGCAGGTTACTATTTCGTATTTACACACCTGTTGTCCACAATGAACAATAGAAGTACTGTTCAACTGAGAACGAATACTCACTTTGCAACCAAACTTCTCGGCTATCATGTCTTTGTTCCTTACATTTTTTTTACCGGCAACCGATTTTGATAACCATTCCTCTATGGTTACATTTGCAGGTATTTCAGCTTTTATAAATCCTTTCAAATCACAATAATAATCTGTTCCTAAATCCTCGAATTGAATGATGTTTATCCTATATTTCGCTCTTGGTACATTGAGTATATCTTCAGAGATGATTTCACCGGTAATGTTGCATTCCTCGATAATGGTTTTCAGAATGTCTATGGTAGAGATGGAAAGCGAATCCACCATTTTCAAGATACTTTCCTTTAAGGACATATTAGTAAGGTGGTCATCTATCACATCATTCACCGCCTTTGCCGAGAGGTTGGAGAACTCTTTGATGTAGCGTATCCGTCCGGGGCGACCCAACAGGTTCTCGTCGATATTCAATTCGTTAGTCGTAAGGATATACAATTTTCGTTTGCTATTATATACTCCGTCTATCATTTTCAGCAATACATCTTCCTCTTCATCAAAAGTTTTTTCCGCTTCGTCTATCAGTATGATTGCTTCGAAACACAGTGATTGAATGAACTCCAGCATACCATCCATCGGTTTGGAAATGACAATGACAGGCAGTCCGATTTTGTTGCAGAGCAACTTGGCGGCAATGGTTTTGCCCGTTCCTTTTATACCGTTGAAGATAACACCGAGATTCTTATTATTCTTGACAAACAATTCCGAAGTCCATGTTGTGATAATCCGTTTCATCACATCTTCGCATTCGAGGTCATATATCTTGAAACTGAACGCAAAGGTTTCGTCTATCTTCTCCAATCCAAGTCTTCCGGTGTTTGGTTCTTTATAGATTCGGAATACTCCATTGCCGGGTGTTGACATCAAAGAGGCATAGCCGGGTATAGGGAAAAGAATGCCGCCTTGGTTTATCCATTTCTGTTTCTCGATTATTCTTAAATCTTCTTTTTGCAATTTGTTCGTTCCCGGATATTCGTATTCTTCTTTGGTGAGCATATAAACCTCTACATCTACCAATTCATCACAGCCGGTAATGCCATGCTCCCGTTCCAATCCTTTGAAGATAAAACCACTTTTGATTGCCACCCTGCGCGAAGCGTCGTTGCGAGGGAAGACTGTTATAACGAGTGTACCTACACAGCATTCATTGAAGAGGTAGGGTAAGATAGATTTTATGGTTTCTGTCATATACCCATTCCCTCGTGCTTCTTTGTGGAGGAAATAGCAGATTTTATAGTTTGCAGCGTTTCCGTTCGTTTCTTGAAGTGAGCAAGGATATAACTCAAATACGCCAATCACCTTTTGTGCTTCTTCCTTTTTGGTAATGACAAACAGGTTACCGGTAACCAGCTCTTTCCGAATTTTCCCTTCTGCTTCGCTCGGATGGCTCATCGGGGAGAAACCGGTTTGGAGAGCGGTCTGTTCGTCACTCATCAGTTCATAGACGCCTAAAGCATCTGTTGTTTCTGCATTTCGGATGCAAAGTCTTTCTGTTGATATTTTCATACTTATCATAATTTTTGTTCTTGCATTAATAAAATTGAATCGACCATCAGAAACCGGAACTTGGGATTTCTGACGGTCGATTCAATTATATACAAGTTGAGATGAAAATTTCAGAATTGAGAAAGAAAATGCAGAATTATCTGGAGATAATCTTTTCTATATCTTCCTTGATGGCATTCAGCACCTCGCTCACTGTTGCATTTTCCTGTATTTTCTTTGATTGATACAAAAAACGGTCACCATATTTATTATAGGTACGGGTTCCATCTTTGTGCTTCCTTGCTTCTATCTTTTTATTCGCATCTATACATATGGAGGGAAATTCAACAGCCTCATCATCGAATTGGAAGAATGATTGTGGGATTTTCTCATTTTTTGTATTTTCCCAATATTCTTCGTGCGTAGCAGGCTTTTCTCTTATCCATTCTATACCGCGGCAATACCTATCTCCTTGGAGTTGCACCAGTAAGATGTATTCATTGTGAATTTTCACTTTTGCTTCCAACAAACCTTGTCCGTGAGTAAAGCCCCAGTTTGTATAGACTTTATTCGAGTTAGTTTCCTTGCCTTTTATCTCCTCTATGTTTAATCCGGAAATAGTCCGTACTTTCAACAAATCATTTAAATGCTGATTGAGTTTGACACATAGTTGCGAGTACCATATCTTGTCTTGCAAATCCCCAATCCGTAGTTCATTGCAATACTCTTTGTTTGTCTTCGCTAACAAGAACGTGTCTCCTTCATTTACTTTCCAACTTTGAGCAAGAGTATGCAAACTCTGTATAAATAGACAATAATCTTCAATTAAAGCCCGATGGTATGGTTCTTCCACATCATTTTTTTTGTTCTTGCTTATGGTTATGGCTTCGTACAACTGCTTGTAACTGCAAATCTTCCATTTTCCTTCTTTTTCAATATCTTTCTTGTCTGGAAACTCTGTTGCCAGCGATAATAGTATCAAGTTATCTTCCGGCGTGGGTTTTAACTTAGCTGCATATTCATCCAACTGGTTTTTACGAGGAATGCTCTTTACTTTGTTCTCCAATACAAACGGGATATGCTCACCATTACACAGCTGTACGCATAGGTCTAAATTCAACAGTTCTCTTTTTACTTTCCATGCTTTGGATTTCCATTTTACACTACATCCTAATTCCTCGAATATTGCTATGAACAGGTCAGGGTATCGTTCTCCTATCCAAGACAGGAAATTGCTATGAAACAATTCCTTGGAGGACAATGACAAATTGAATAGCGGTGATGACAGGAGTTTTTCTTTTATCTCTTCTTTCATGATTTTATGTATTAGTGGTACAACAATATCTTTTGTAATCTCAAAATTCAGCCGATGTTCTCCCTCGAACCATCTTGCATTGTCTTTTTTGTAATGGGCAATAAATTCATCATGCCCATGTACTAAAGTGTCGTTCTTACCGAACAAGGCGTATGTCTTGTTTTGGTCAAATGGTGAGAGGTCCTCAAATTGGCATTTTTCTATTGCTTGATAGGCATCACATAATTCGGATGTGATTTCGTACTGGGTTTTGCCGTCTTGGCGGGGATTCAGAAATTCATGAACACCAATCTGGGTGCGCATGAATTCGGAAACGTGAAAAGCCGGGTTGACCAGTATTTTGCGATAACCTCTGAGCTGTCCGGCAAACATGCCGCCCATGGATGTGCCGATGATTATATTCGGATGCTCTTTTTTACACAGAGAACGTAGCATATCAAGAGCTTCGTCTGGAAGAATGGGCAAGTCGGGAGACAAGATTTCATAATTCGGGCAGAACATCCGCAAATTCTTTGCTGTTGATGATGAGCCGGAAGATGACAAACCATGTATATACAATATTTTCTGTTTCATACAAATAGTTTTTTATTCAAATATATGCGCCAGAGCTGGAAAATTTCAAAGTCGTACAACTTTAACATATCTTTAACATAATGGTTGTCTATAGTTGATTTTCCTTTTCCCTTATCTCCCGAATCTTTTCCAGTCCCGGCATTTTCTTTGATAATGCACTCTCACCAGCAGGGAAGTAGGATTTTAAACAATACAATAAACGGATAGACCGTCCCTCAGATAAGGGCAAAACCGGAAGATTGTATAGGTAGAATCCGTGTATGCCCCATGCTTTTTATCACGGAGGTTTATGTAAAACCTTGTCCCGCGCACGTGGGCTCGTCGGTTCGCGCATGTGTGCCCGTCGGTTCACGCACGTAAACCGGCGAGCCCACGTGCATGGGACGAAGCTTTGTAATAAGGTTTCGGGAATTATGCATCAAGCTTCTCTGCATTACACATAGGGCATCAAGGGAAAAAGTACCCGTGTTCGGGGAGCAAAAGCCACACTTCCGGCACTGTATGCAACGGGATTTCCCCCCTAAATGCAGTATTTGCACGAGGAAAGTGAAGAATAAGCCCCAAATCGGTGTTAATAGATGTTATTTTGATATGATTGAAAATTGGGTAAAAAAGCATTGCTAAGTTCTTACTATCAGATGATTAAGGCTGTAAATGAGAAGAAAAAGTAGTGCTGGCAACCGTTTTGCCAGCACTTGCCAGCACGGTTGCCAGCACTGCTGTAATGCCGATGAACAGGGCGATACAAGCAATCAGTGCTGCGTGCTGGCAAAATTGATGATTTTCAAAAACTGGCTGCTGAAGCTTGAGCGGGGGGGATTAACATGAACTATGTACCAGCAATGTTTCACCTTTTCTTTATAACACTATTCACCACCCGTATGGAGGAAACCAATTTGTTTGTCGAAGTAAATACATCCACATTCCAAATATGGGATGAACGTCCTTTGTGCAGGATAGTACCTACTGCCCTTACAGTATCTCCCTCGTGTGCAGAGGAAATGTGGTTTCCACTGACTTGCATTCCCACGACAATTTCGTCGGGTTCGCAGATTATCATGGAGCCGAGTCCTGCGACGGTTTCGGCCAAAGCGAGGGTGGCACCGCCGTGCAAGATGCCGAAAGGTTGGCGGGTACGGTGGTCTACCGGCATGGTTGCTTCTACACGTTCTTCCGAAGCGTACGTATATTGGATGCCCAAGTTTCCCATCAATGCGTGGCGTGCCCGTTCGTTCAGCAAGTCGAGGGGAATCTCTGCCGCATGTACTTCTGCCAATATTAGTTTTTCTACGGCCAGAGCCACTCCATCTTCTGCATTCGATGTGGTCACATAGTCTGCACAGACTTTTACCGAGTCTTGTGAATGTCCCATAGCTACCCCCATGCCGGCCAATTGGAGCATGGTCACATCGCATACGCCATCTCCAATGGCGATGACTTCTTCCCGTTTTACTCCCAAATGTTCTAACAGGACGCCTAAGGTATTTGCTTTATCGACTCCGCAGGGCACTACTTCTAAGAAGTAAGGCTCGGAACGGAATGTGTCCAAAGTTCCGGCCAGACGCCTTTTCCAATGTTGTTCCAGCCCGACCAAAGCTTCCTCCTTATTGCTCACCAGCATACATTTGCATGGTGCAAAATCTATGGCAGTGGAGAATTCTTCTTCTCTGATTATTCTCAAGTTATTCAGTTGGGCTTCACGCTTTATGTGTTCATTGTTCGGACTGTCTGTTATGATGTTGTCATCATGGTAGGTAAAGATGGCAAAACCGTTCTTGCGGGCTTTCTTTTCCAGATAAGGCAGCATTTCCGGATTGATGCGGCGTTCAAACAGTATTTCTCCGTTCTGCGCCTTTATTATCTGGCAACCATTGTAGGAGAGTACGAATCCTCCATAATTACCTAGTTCAAGGACCTTGGCCAATGGCATCAGCCCGTAAGTCGGCCTACCGGATGCCAAGACTATGCGTACTCCCATTTGCTGTACCTTCAGCAAAGCTGCTAATGTTCTTTTACTGATTTCTCTTTCATCATTGAGTAGCGTTCCGTCTACATCAAGAACCAATAATTTATATTTCATGGCAACTCAATTTTGGGGTTATTATGTTACAAAGTTAGAAAAATGACTGTTAAAACGGTAATATTCGTTTTATTGTTTACTGAATTTTCTTTTATTTATTCTATCTTTGCCTGCGTTTTGTTCCGCATTCTCTATCCGGAGAAGCGGATGAAAAGGGAATCGGGTGAAAGTCCCGAACAGTCCCGCTGCTGTGAGTTCCATGTTCGGTGTATCATACTTGTGCCACTGTCTTTCAGAAAGGATGGGAAGGCGATGCACCGGGAACGAGTCAGAAGACCTGCAAAACAAAGTCGAAAAATTGTCCATTCGAGGAAAGTGGGCAGTGCGCAAATGGTTTTAAGATAATCTTCAATTATTCTATGTCAGGAAGGACTAAGGTACAATTGGTCTGTGCCGTTTTCTTGAGTGTAAGCATGTTCCGGCTCTCTGCCCAGGAAGTGGGGGGAGATACGATTACGGGGAAAGTGCATCAGATAGAGAAAGTGACAGTGACAGCACGTCGGTCACCCAACAAAGTAACTTCTGCCGTACCCGTACAGACTATGTCACAGCAGGACATCAGCCGGTTGGGAATACAGAATATGGCAGATGCCGTGCGGCGCTTTGCCGGTGCCAATGTCAAGGACTATGGAGGTATTGGAGGATTGAAAACGGTTTCCATCCGCAATATGGGGGCGGCTCATACGGCTGTCAGTTATGATGGGGTGGCGGTGAGCAACTGTCAGGCAGGGCAGATAGACATCGGACGTTTTTCATTGGACAATGTTTCCATGCTTTCGCTCGCCATCGGGCAGTCGGAGGACTTGTTGCAGTCTGCCCGCTTGTATGCATCGGCCGGTGTGCTGGGCATAGAGACGGAAAAGCCTCATTTTGACGATGGACGTAATGCCGCTTTCCAGGCACGGGTGCGTGGCGGTTTGTTCGGAATGGTCAGCCCTTCGCTGCGTTGGTGGCAGAAGTTGGGCGGTCGTACACGCGTGGCGGTAGATGCCGGTTATATGAGGGCGGACGGGAATTATCCTTTTACGCTGGTCAATGGCAAATATGTGACGGAAGAGAAACGTAATAACTCCGGCATCTATTCATGGCAGGGCGAAGCCACCCTTTATCATACGTTCAAGGATGGCGGTGAACTGGATGTGAAAGGCTACTACTTCTATTCCCGTCGGGGACTTCCGGGGGCGGTTACACTCTATAATCCTCTTTCCGATGAGACACTTTGGGATGAGAATACTTTTGTACAGGCACGTTATAGGAAGCATTTTTCGCCCCAATGGAGTTTGCAGGCGCAGGCAAAGTATAATCATGGCTGGAACAAGTATAAGGATGAAGGCAAGGAATATACCGACGGATATTATCGGGAAAATCACCGGCAAGACGAGTATTATATCTCCGCGACCGTTCTCTACCGTCCTCTGGAAACTTTGACCCTTTCGTTGGCGCAGGACGGAGTGATGAACAAGCTACGCAACAGCTTGCCGGAATGTCCTTTCCCCACAAGATATACTTCTATCAGTGCTTTCAATGCACGCTATCGGCAAGGATGGCTCACGGCCACCGCTTCGTTGGTGCATACCGCCACGTCGGAGCATACAGAGAAGGGTACGACTCCCGACGATTTCCATCGTTTTGCCCCTTCTCTGTCGGTCAGCATGCAGCCGTGGCAGGACGAGTCACTGTATCTCCGGCTGATGTATAAGAGTACGTTCCGTCTGCCCACTTTCAATGACCTCTATTACTACCGGCTGGGCAACCGCAATCTGCGGCCCGAGAAAGCGGACGAATATAATGTCGGTATCACATGGAGCAAATCCGGATGGGCTGTGTTCGATTATATTTCCTTTACGCTCGACGGTTACTACAACGATGTGACGGATAAGATTGTGGCTTTTCCCACCACCTATGCGTGGAAGATGGCAAACTACGGCAAGGTACATGCCGCAGGTGTGGATGCCACTTTGGCCGCCACTGTACCCTTGACAAAAAAAATAAAACTGGTTATGTCGGGCGGATATACGTGGCAGAAGGCCATTGACCTGACCGATGCCGATGCCAAGAACTATAAAGACCAATTGCCTTATACCCCTCTCCATAGCGGAAATGCGTCCGCCATTGTAGAAACGCCGTGGGTGAATGTGGGCTACTCGGTGGTGGGAGTGGGAAAACGCTACTATTTGTCGCAGAACCTTCCGGAGAATGAGATTGAGGGGTATTGGGAGCATACGATGAGCCTCTCTCATGAGTTTGCTTTGGGCAGTTGCCGACTCCGGTTGCAGGCTGAGATTATAAACCTGACCGATGAACAGTATGACGTGATAAAATATTATCCTATGCCGGGCCGTTCGTGGCGGCTGACGGGGACCTTTAAGTTTTGAGTCAGCCATTTATAAACAATAAGAAATAATTATAAACAATAACAACAGTGATTATGAAAGTAAGAAGTTTATTATTCGGTATGCTCTGCATGCTTGCTTTGGGTGCCTCTTTGGTATCTTGTAGTGACGACGACGATGATTCTCTGGATGATGACGGGTCGAAGGTGACACTGCCGCAGACGCGTGTCTATATTCTGAACGAAGGCTCTCAAGGGGCCAACAATGCAGGACTTGCCTTTTATGCACCCAATAAGGATGCGGATTTTATCAGTGATATCTACAAGACCCAAAACAATGCCAAGTTGGGTGACCTTGGTCAGAGCATGATTGAGTATGAAGATGAAATATATATAGCCGTTTATGGCTCTAATTATCTGACCAAGCTGAATGCTGCAGGTGTGGAGTTGAAACGTGTTTCGTTCGTAGGCGACAACGACCTCAGTGCTGGTATTCGCTATATAGATGCTGAGGATGGGTATATCTATGCTTCCTTTTGGGGAGGAGCAGTGGCTAAAATCAATGCGACAACGTTGGAGGTAGTGGATAAATTGACCGGACTTGGTGACAATCTGGAAGGTGTGGCAATCTGTGAGGACATGCTTTATGTTTCGAATAGTTGTACTGCTGACTATACTTATCACAATGATGTTAAAGTGATAGACTTGCGAACATTCACACTAAAGGAAACATTGACAGTGGCTTCCAATCCCAATACACAAATGCTGGAAGAGGACGACAAAGTGTTCCTCATTTCTGATGATTATTCTTCTGCAGAGGGCTATGTGCTGCAGATGATTGAGCCGGCCAAAGGCAACAAGGTTACCAAGATAGGCAATGCCACTTATATGGCTGCCAATAATGATATATTGTATCTGGTGAATTCAATGACGGACTGGAGTACTAAACCGGTTACAACTGTCAACACTTTCTTTACTTACAACATCAAGACGGGACAGATGAATAATGCTTCTTTCCTGAAAGATGCTCCTGCTGAACTTGTATCGAGTACATTGCATATGTTGACAATAAACGACAATAACGGTGATATTTATATCAGTACTTCCGATTTCATTACGAACGGTACCATCTACCGTTTCAAGAAAGACGGTACGTTCATAGAAAAGTTCGATGCAGGAGGTGTCAATCCTAATTCCGCTGTTTTCTTTAATTAATGTCGATGAAAAGGAACAGCTTTCTTATCTGCATACTCGCAGTCTTGCTTCTTTTCTCCTGCGGGGGAAGGGGCAAGACTGCCTCTGCTTTGCCCGACGGTGACACCATTCCCTTACGTTATGCGGAGAACCTTACCTTAGTGTCCTATCCCGACTATACCCTTGCCACCCTGCGCAATCCCTGGGATACGTTGCACACGCTGCATACCTATATCCTGGTTCCTAAAGACCGTGAACTCCCGGCACATCTTCCGGAAGGTACCGTGGTGCGTACCCCGCTCTCCAAATCGGTCATTTACTCTTCCGTACATTGCGGGTTGATGGATAATCTGGGCGTGTTCAGTAGTATCGGCGGCGTTTGCGACTTGAAGTACATCAAGTTACCCGCCGTGCACGAAGCCTGCCGCCGGGTGCCATCGCCGATTGTGGCGACGGTATGAATCCCGATATGGAGCGCATCATCGACCTGCATCCCGATGCCATCCTTCTGTCTCCGTTCGAGAACAGTGGCGGTTATGGCCGTATCGAGAAACTGGATATTCCCATCATCGAATGTGCCGACTACATGGAAACCTCCGCTTTGGGACGTGCCGAGTGGATGCGTTTCTACGGATTGCTCTTCGGGGTTGCGCCACAAGCCGACAGCCTTTTTGCTGAAGTGGACAGTTGTTACCAACGCCTCAAGATGCGTGCGCAACTTTCATCCACCTCGTTCTCCGTTGTCAGTGAGTTGAAAAGTGGCTCGGCATGGTACGTACCGGGAGGGCGTAGCACCATAGGAAGGCTTTTTCAGGATGCTTGCGGGCGTTACGCCTTTGCCGACGATACCCACAGCGGCTCTGTTCCTCTGGCTTTCGAGACCGTTTTCGACAAGGCGGGCGATGCCGACGTCTGGTTGGTGAAGTTCAACCGCGACCGCGACATGAGCTATGCTGATTTGGAGGCGGATTATATCGGCTACACCGGTTTTAAGGCTTTCAAGACCCGGAATGTCTATGGTTGTAATACGGCGAAAGTTCCTTTCTACGAGGAGACTCCGTTCCGTCCCGATTATTTGTTATCCGACCTGATACAGATTCTGCATCCCGAAATAGGAGATTTGGGAGGCTTGCGCTATTTTTGCAGACTGAAGGAGTGATGAACACAGAGATACGGAACTTTTGTGAAAGTAATAGAAAACTCTGTGCCTCCGTGTCTCTGTGTGCTAAATAATGTAACTATGAGTAAAGGCTGGAAATATGGTATCGGGTTGGGAGTAGTAATCTTATTGCTTTTTGCGGGCAATCTGCTGGTGGGGTCGGTTTCGATTCCGCCTGCCGATGTTTTCCGTATCCTGCTCGGTGGAGAGGGGGAGAAGGCAAGCTGGAGCTTCATTCTTTGGGAATCCCGTTTGCCCCAAGCGCTGACGGCGCTGCTTTGCGGTGGCGCATTGGCTGTCTGCGGACTGATGTTGCAGACGGCTTTCAAGAATCCGCTGGCAGGACCATCCATTCTGGGCATCAACGCCGGGGCAAGTCTGGGAGTGGCCTTCGTCATGTTGCTGTTTGGCGGCAGCATCACGGCAGGGGCGTTCAGTCTGTCCGGCTTCTTCTCCGTACTGCTTGGCGCATTTATCGGAGCCATGCTGATTATGGCACTTATCCTTTTCTTTTCCACGCTGATAAAGAGCAATATCATGCTGCTGATAACGGGTATCATGATAGGCTACATCGCTTCTTCGGCCATTGCCCTGCTGAACTTCTTTGCTACGGCAGAGGGGGTGCAGTCCTATATGATATGGGGGCTGGGCAACTTCGGTGGAGTTTCCCTACAGCAGATGCCGGCCTTTGCGCTGGTCACCATTGTGGGACTGTTCGGCTCATTATTGTTGATAAAGCCCCTGAACGCCTTGTTGCTGGGAGAGCGCTATGCCGAAAATCTAGGTGTAAATATCCACCGTGTGCGCAACTGGCTTTTGATTATCACCGGGCTCTTGACGGCTGTCACCACCGCCTTCTGTGGTCCGGTCGCCTTTATCGGCCTGGCCGTGCCGCATGTGGCCCGCATGATATTGGGGACAGCCAATCACAATTCCCTATTGCCGGTCACCATCTTGAGTGGCGGTGCAGTGGCACTGCTTTGCAACTTGATTTGCGTCTTGCCCGGCGAAGCGGGTATTATCCCCTTGAATGCCGTCACGCCCATTATCGGTGCGCCGGTCATCATCTACGTTATTCTGAGCCAGCGGAAGCCCCAACAATTCAACTAAGCTATTGCCAACAGTTTGACAAGGTTTTGCCTTACTATTGGCAAGACTTTGCCACCGCGTTGGCAAACTTTTGCCA
>ERZ780185.1016-NODE-1016-length-13430-cov-1.985421_pt1 | contig 13430 bp, 8 predicted proteins | sample MGYA00511365_ERZ780185 | MGnify/ENA primary metagenome ERZ780185 (study PRJEB29588, sample SAMEA2151606) | human gut metagenome | biome: human gut; feature: human-associated habitat; material: faeces | place: Denmark | collected 2008/2010 ...
CACTTTATGAGTGACAGGTTTATTGATTTTATAAATTGTTTCAACAAGATTCTTCATATAATTGCTCCAAACCTCCCGTATTTCGGGATTCATCGCTTTTATATACCAATCGTAGCTCATCCTAAGAAACCCGTCTTTAGGTAAATATTCTTTTAGTTTATCGATAGCTTTCTGATCATCAGCAAACAATAATCCTTCCTTTTTCAAGAATGAATATTCGGTCCACAAGTATTCTCTAAAACGTTTCTCCACTTCAAACCGTTCCTCATTCAGATACATGATTTTCGCAGCTTGTTGATATTGGGGAGTATTCGGGTAATCTGCCAAATTCACTCCATTCGCCAACTTTTCGGATGAGAGATTGTCAATAAACTGATTGTCTATAGTTAACCGATACATTCCCTTCTCCAAATTAGTTACCTGAAAACGTTCCTGATTAAACTCTTCCATAAATGGAACCAACTGCATTGCATCACGTTGTGACCTTTTATTTCCCCAGCCACTTCTAGAAATAGAATCCAGCGGATAAGGAAGAGCATACGCCAGATAATCAAAAGTCAGATCAGTTCCGTTCTTTTTTAGTTTTGAAATCTTACAGTTCTTATGGGTTATTACAGATGAATGATATGCATCAATAGATACTGATGACACTTCATCCCCAGCCAATCCCTGTGCTTTCAGAAACAAATAGGCCATAACCATCTGTCCGTCATTATCCGGATGAATTCTATCTATCCTGCAGAATGTAAATGTAGAATCTGCCTCCTGCTCTTTTCTGCTTATCTCACGCATCGGTTGGTTAAAATCAACAAAACCCCAGCCATTCTTTTTAGCCGATGTACGTTGGGCATCTATTATTTTTAAAATAGCGTTATTCTTATTATGCAATATAAAATTATTAAACCGGGAAGTCTCATCATAAGGAGAACCACCAATCAAAACTTTCTTTATTTTATTTTTAGCCAATAAACGTTCTTCTATTTCCCGATAGCTTTCCAATGACTTTGCAATCCGTTGTTCCGACAGTTCTTTTGCATTGTCTTTCATGTAAATATCATAACCGGTATCGTTCATACCGAAAGTTAGAGTCACATAAGTTGGTTTCCTGTTGAAAACATCATAGTCCAAGCGATCCTTCATATCCCACGCACTCTCTCCACCAATTCCGGCATTCATGATAGTAATCGGTTTATCCGGGAAACGAGTCATGTAATACAACCAGATAAATGAATGATAATGTCCGCCGTGAGTAATGCTGTTTCCTACAAATACCACACGTTCCCCTTCTTCAAACCGGGGTATTGTTGTTTGTGCCTGTAAGTAATCGCAATTTATATAAACTAAAGATAACAACAAGAGTATCCTCATTTTTAGTCTATTAGCCATTTTCTTTATTCTTTTAATCAAACCATAAAGATAACCGTACAACAATCAATCTGCTATATCCAGCTTATTCTTCTCTGCTTTCCCATACTGTTTCACCAATACACTTACGCCTCCTTTCAACAGTTCGGGAGTTGCCTCCATAGTGATAACCTTTTCTTCACCAGGCATCAACGTCGCATAATTATCGGACATAATTATTGGAAGTATTCTTTTCTGCGTAGCCTTATTAACAAGCCTCACCCGATTAGCAAAAGCCACAGTCTCGGAATTGTTCTTTACAGCGATCTTCATCTTTCCGTCAGACATCGATTTATCCACCAATCGGCAAGACAAATCGGCCTCTGGGAGTGTATTCAGCAATGTATAATCAAGATCATTCACACCATTCCGCCAATAGAAGTTTTCAGAGATTAGATTACCTTTGGCATCTATCAGTTCCAACTTGATAAAATGAAGCGGAGTCAGTTCTTTTATCTCTTTTGGTTTCTCACCGTAGATTTCGAATTCGAACAATGAATATCCGAACTGTGTGGCACGGCTGATGCCTGCCAATTTCACATAACGTGCTGTAACAGGTTCCAATTCAATCTGTTCAGTACCACCTCTTCCATCTTTGTTAACATAAACGGTTTTCCATTCTTGCGCATCATTCGATACTTGCAGTTCGTATTTCTTAGCACAAGCTGCCTCCCATTTCAAAATAACCTTTTCTATCTTTTCTTCTTTACCAAGATCAATGTATATCCATTGAGGATCACTGTATGCACTTTCCCAACGACTTCCGGCTCCTCCGTCAGTAACCATTGAAGCACTTTTAGAGGCACCTGTTGAAGAAGAAGCTACAGCCTTCTTTCCATAAGCCAGATTGAAAGGGTTAAAGTTCAAAGAAAATGCTTCTGCAATGTTGCTGGCTACCACATCGACCTGTTTTGTCTGTCCGTATGCAGGCACTTCTTTTCCATTCAAGTCGTAAATTGTAGCTGTAGCTATTGCACCTTTCAAATCCTTTGCTGTAGTATTTATTACTTTTATATTGTTATTGGAAGCATTCCATTGGATATGTAAAGGTTCACAAGCCTTTTTTGCTCCCCAATAAGCGCCTGTAGGATCGTAATAATAGTCATAAGTCTGCCATACAAACGAGGGATAAGCCGGATGACTCATCCAGATCAGAAGTCCGGCTGCATCATTCCACATCTTATCGTTCCAAGCCTCATACATACCTTTCATCACTTCGATATTCAGCATTTGTGCCTTCTCGCAGAATTCTTCCAGTCCGGATGATTCTCCGTACTGTGTGTTCACTGAATTCTTATAATTAACCGGGTTGGCATTAGACGCTTCCTTACCGAAGAAATGTTTGTTCCATACATTGTCATCATCATTCTTCAACTGCTCATCGGTAGGCAGAGGCCACCAGTCTTTTTCCGGAATAAACTCTTTGATGCTTTCAAATGTCGGGAAAGTGGCCGTTCCTATTTCTGTACGCATACCGTAACCGTGATCAATACCGTATGGATAAGCCGGTGTATTAAATGCCAGATTACTGCCTGAAGTTTCAAAATGGTGTCTTGGAGGTTGATTTCCCCACCAACCACTTCCGGACAATCCATCCTGATTGGAGCAAGACTTATACATACGGTCATTATTGTCCTCTTTCGCAATCATTTCACGCAGGTAATTATCCAAATCAGGTGTCGGATGCGTTTCATTTGCTCCACACCAAATAGCTATGGAAGGATGGTTTCTAAGACGTCTGACTTTATCAAGGGCATTCGCTTTAAATGCTTCCGGTTGAGCCACGTCATTGTATGCTACATATAACCAGAAATCATTCCATACCATAATCCCATATTTATCACAATAATCATAAAACTCATCATCAGTAACACACCCTGTCCATAGACGGATCATATTGTAGTTCATTTCCTTATGAAGTCTGATTTTCGTTTCATACTCTTTACCCTGACAGCGAAGCAGATATTCGCTCATTCCCCAGTTTCCACCTTTCAGATAGATCTTCTGTCCGTTGATAAAGAATGTAAGAACAGGATATCCCACTACATTATCGACCATTTTATACTCATACTTCTTGATACCGAATGTCATTTCTTTTACATCCGACACTTTTCCATCTACAGAACAAGTTAGCTTACAAGTATAAAGATTGGGATCACCATAACCATTCGGCCACCAAAGCCTCGGATGATCAACAACCAATTGCGCTATGTCATCTTTGTTAATAGATAGTCTGGCTGTTGTTCCTCCTTCTACCCGAATGTCTTTAGAGAAAGAAATATTCCCCGGCTGAATCACTCCGGATACAACGACATCTTTGGGGGAAGAAGAAGCATTTCTAATATCTGTTGAGACAGAAAGCTCTGCTTTCTGCAAGGTCGGTAACTCTGAACGTACCCAAGGATCTTCCATCACTACATCTCCCGTTACCACAAGATAAGCATTGCCTGTGATACCAGCCAGACGTCCCGGTACGTATGGCATCCAGTCCCAACCGGCACCAGCCAGATAACTGGGGCTACACGCAACTCCATACGGGTCTTTAGCCTTACGCGTCTTTTTCTGATCGGCATCGGTAATCAGAACAGCTATCACATTCTTACCGGATTTCTTTACTAGATTGGTCACATCAAACTTCGAACGCAACATGTGACCGCTTACATCTTTAGTAGATGTTTTAGTCCCTGATATCTTTTCGCCATTAAAATAAAAATCGGCAAAGCGATTCGTATTGTCGAAATGAAGCCATACCCGCTTCCCCTCCGAATAAGAAGACGGGAGTTCGAATTCCGTACGATACCAGAAAGGACGGTTATAAAACGTTTCGTCTACTTTATAAATATTATCGGCATAATTAGGATCAGGAACGATTCCTGCTTCAACATAAGCAGTAAAAACAGTTCCGGGAACCACACCTTTAACGTAATCGGACATTTTAAATTCCGGAGTAGAAATCTGTTCTCCGGTTATGTTCTCTAAATCTGCCTGGGGTTTCACTTCCCAGATAATCCGAGGATTAGAGCTGTTCAAAGACATCCATGTACTCTGCTCTGCACACCCTGTCTGGATTAGAGTACATATAACCGATACAATGATAAGCCCAAGTTTATTCATCATACTATCAAGATTTTAAAGTAACAATTTGTTTTAGAGTATGTTATTCAATCAAAGTCCCCACTCAACATTAGGTTTATCACCCATAAACAGCTCCAATGTACCTCCGGCTGCAATGTCCGCAAAATCAAGATAACATTTATTGTATTCCTGACCGTTCAACAAGGCCTTTTGTATATAGACGTTATTTATGCTGTTATTATGAGCTATTACCGTGAATTTCTTACCAGTATAATAGCTGGGATCAAGATTGAACTCTACTTTATCAAAAACCGGACTTGTAATCTCCATACGTGTATTTCCCGGACAGGAAGGATGAATACCGGAAGCAGCCAACACATACCACGCTGACATCTGACCTACATCTTCATTGCCAACAATCCCTTCAACTTTGTTTGCATAAGCCTTTTCACATGTATAGCGTGTCCATTTTTGAGTATACCAGGGAACTTCAAGCTGATTGAACAAAAAAGGAACGAAGTGCACAGGTTCATTCGCATGGTTATAATATTTATTCCACAGCATATTAGAAGGAGTTTTATTAAAGAAATCTGTTAAATCCGCAATAACTTTCTCCTTACCACCCATCAAATTCACCATTCCCGGAATATCGTGAGGTACAAACCAACCTTGCTGATAAGGGTTTGCTTCTATACACCCATACCATTCTTTAAGACGTGCATTCTCCGGCCATTCTACCCATGCACCATCTGCTTTACGGGGACGGAACCATCCCTTTTCTTTATCAAAAATAGAATGATATGCCTGTCCCTTTTCATAGAAACATTTGGCATCGTCTTCTTTCCCCATAGCTTTCGCTAATTGAGATATACACCAATCAGTATAAGCATACTCCAAAGTGGTTGAAATACTCAATGGTTCCGGAGCATACCCCAATGAATCATTACCAAAACGACGGGATGTGTTAATGGCATAACGATACGCTTTCTCTGCATCATACGTACGAATCCCTTTGATATAAGCATCCGCCAAAACAGACAAAGCAGGATTTCCCAACATACAGCCGGAATAGGAATTCAGCAATTCCCAACGTTCATAGTATTCGCGCCCACTCTGATCTGCCATAGTAATCAATGAGTTCAGTTCATCACTTACTAAACGCGGATTAATTATAGTCTGCAAAGGAAACTGACTACGAAATACATCCCATCCACTGAATATAGTACGTTTTGTAAAAGTGCTGTCAGCCGTATGTATTTTATAATCACCACCTACATAACGTCCGTCTACATCTGTATAGATACGAGGATCAATCATCGTATGATACATGGCAGTATAGAATATCGTTTTTTCATCATCCGTACCACCGGATATCCGGACACGATTAAGTTCTTTATTCCACAATTCAGTAGCTTCCTGCTTTACTTGTCCAAAATTTTTAGAGGCTATTTCTTGTTCAAAGTTATTTGCAGCACCCTCCATATCAACAAAAGAGATACCAACTTTCATCTCTACAGTCTCTCCCTCCTTCGTTGGAAATTCAGTAAAAAAGCCCAGATGTTTACCCGTCAGTTCTTTCTTGTCTTTTATAACCGGAGCTTGTGATACACGAGTCAAATAAGGAATACTCACTACTTCATCACGTTTCCGAACCCAATGTTCGGGAATATCTGCACTCCAAAAGCCATAATTAGTCAAAGGTTTACTAAATTGTGCATAATAATAAACGGTATAATCGGCTTTTCCTTCACCATTACCCCATCCACCACCATCAGGTGTGCACTTCATCCATCCTTGAATAGTGTAATCATCTACAACTTTAATATACTGTGAAGTAGATGTTCCCCCTACTCTACGAGCTAAATCAATCTGAATACGCGATTGGTCACTAGAAGGATAAGTAAAATGTAAAATTCCACAGTGTGGTGTCGCGCTACTTTCTACTTTGATATGATAATCAGTCAATTCTACCGAATAATATCCGGCCTTAGCCGTTTCAGTGGCTTTGTTATAAGCCGAACGATATCCTTTTATACTATCATTATTCTCTTTACCTGCCACTTTATATAATTCACCAGTTGTAGGCATCACAAGAAAATTGCCCAAATCACCAAACCATCCCACACCACTCATCTGGGTAAAGGCAAATCCTTCGATTGTCTTATGTTCATCACTGTATCCGGAACCGTTATCACCTCCCGTTATTGTATTAGGACTAACCTGTACCATACCATACGGAGTCGTAGCTCCGGGAAAAGTTTTACCTAATCCGTGATAAACACCGGCAGCCCCTACACTAGTACTGGCACCAATAAACGGGTTTACATAATCAGTCGGAACCAAATCTTCCGATACGGTATTGGTTGATGAGCAACCCGTCATCCAACACAAAAAGCAAACAATTAAAAGATTAGCAGTCGCTTTATACATAACAATAATCTAATTATTTTAAGTCAAACTAAGAACGAAAGTCTTAATACCAAACCGAGGCATTGAAATCATCATTTCCGATTTACCTGCACGTGTTTTTATCTTCTTTCTTTCGATACATTGTCCATTCAAATCAACTTCCTCCACTCCGGATAATGGCATGTCAATGGTAACCTTTTGTAATCTTTCGTCTCCTTCAGAATTGAACAGGCGCAATAGTACCTTTCCATCTTTCATTTGAAGAGCACTCACTTGATAACCAGTATTCTGTAAATCAATAAATGATTTCGATTCCGGTTTTGCCACTGGATAGCAAAAATACAGCAATGGTTCATTCCAACAATCGCTATCATCTGCGATTGATGCTTTGTCCCATTTGCCACGATGAGGTATAATTGCATACTTCATCCTCAAAGGGTGTGTTATTTTATAATCAGGTCCCCAAAGTCCTCCACCCGAATATTGAGCAGTCAGTCCTAGCGGATAGTCCTCTCCATAAGAATAAGAAGTAGTATGGTCTGATAATAAAGCCAGAGCATAGTCGCCTTCCTGTTCAGCCAAGTCAACCCAATGAAGTATAATATTATGTTTGATTTGATCCCAAGAACCAAAGAAAGTATCAGTCAGTTTGCTTTCGCATACATCAAACGGTGCATTTTTATAAACACAGGGAGCATGTAAATCAGTCGGGAATAATACACTTAGTTTAAACCGATCGTCACAATAAGCCCGACGATTATCACGCCAACGTTCCTCTTTATATTCACCAATACCTACATTCTTTTTCCAGTCAACCGTCAAATCAAAATCGATTCGTCTCGTACCTTTAGTGAGAGTGATTACTTGTGTAAACGGATGGGAAGCAATCTCACCCTCTATCTTAATTTTTTGCTCATATACATTATCCCTTACTACTGTCAGCTTGGCCGGAGTCTCTATAGAAGAACGAAATTTACCTTCTTCATAAAAAAAGCCTCGTAGCTCCCCTAAAGCATATTTCTCCGTTTTACCTGCAAAATCCTTATTCCCTTCTTTTTTAGCTATCAGGCTTTTTATGGTTCCTCCCTTTGATAAGTCAAAAACAATTTTATACATATCATTTTCAACCACGTATTCCTGTTTATTCACCTTATTACCTTCCAAAACGAATCTACTCTCCGAAGCCTCTTTCTTACCGGCTTCTTTCTTTTTTATACAATACGTGGAATAACCAAAGGGAGGAATCTCTGCCTCAAAAAATAATCTTATCTCTTTACCTTCATTTTCTACCAAACAACCTATATCTTTACCTTTCCAGTCAAAAACACTTAAATCCGCATTTTCAGATTCCGTAGGCAGAAGAACACTTACGATTTCCTTTCTTCTCATTCCTAATGTATTAAAAACACGTATATATTGCTGTTGAGCATTATTTTGCGGAATAAACTTTTCATTAAAGCTCTGCATAGATGCCTCAATAATTCCATCTGCAAGATGATTGGTACTGTCTGTCCATCGCTTAATCTGATCAGCCCATGTTCCTTTCCTATTCAGTCCATTATAAGGCACAATCCACGAATCATGATGTTGTGCCAACATCAGTGTACGCCAAGCCTCATCCATATCTGCCTGTCGACAAATATATTTATTTTCCAGATAAGCCATTACAGACATTTTCTCTGCCATGACAATTCTATTTTCTGAAGCGCGTACTTCTTGCGCTATTTTTTGCAAAACCTGACTTCCCCACATAAGATTCACATGTATATCTTCCTGTGAAAAGTACCAATTATCATCCGTTTTTCCGATGGAGACATTTTCAATGTAATCTCTCCATGTCATATATATAGAGTTATTTTTTGTGTTCTTTCCACTTCCCAGCCATGGGCCGTTCTTCCATCCCGCATCCTGAAAACACATACCAACGGGATGTTTGATACCTGCGTTACGGCAATCTTTTAAATAAGCATCCGAATTTCCCCAAGCAGTTGTCTGCCAAGTTGATCCCGGCTCTAGTTTTTCACAAGCATATCTGGGAACGGTCAAGATTGCAGTCCCGTCCGGTCCCACCCAATTAACCAATTCTCCGCCATAAGCAGCAGTATACCCTCCCCAACAGGTGTTGGGACATTTTAATACAGCATATTTAAAGCCGAATTGTTTAAGGATTTGTGGCAAGCAACTTGTGAAGCAAGGTTCTTCTACCGAATAGGTTACAAAATCTACCTCCGGAAAATGTTTGTTTATTTTAGCAATACCATATTGAAACTGTCTTATTATACTCTCTCCCGAGATATTATAGCAATAAGGCTGTGCATAAGTAGGGTTCGTAAACTCGACCTGGTCACTGGTAGCCATCTCTTTAAAACGCAAATAAGCCTCCGGAGTCTGTACTCTGACTGTATCCCATGTTTCAGGCTCTATCTCCATACAAATCCGCCAGTCCGGATGCATAGCCAGCTGATCCACAATAAATTGAGTTTTCCACTTTACCGGATAATGTCCATATATCCCGCCATGATACCCATCAACAAAATAAGCTTGTTGAGAATAAACATTTGTATAAAAGAAAACAGTCAGTAATATGATATAAATTTTATTCATGGTATCCTAAAGCTATTTATCTTTGTGTTGCTCCATTCTACGCATAAATTCATATAATTTATGTTGGACAACTTCTTTATTATTTTCATATTCCGGAGATATCCAATCAACGAGTGCCAGCAAAGTCTGATTTTCTATAAATTCTTCCTTCAGCCTTTCGTTGTTTTCCACTTCTATGAGAAACTCTGTTTTTTCATCAGAAGTAAATTCATCCGCAAAATATTTATTCAGACAATTCTCCATATACACAGTCCTTTTTTATCAAAGAACGATTATCTCAATAAATACCCCTAAAAAATACCGATAAATTCATTAAAAAGTTATGCAGCCAATGTTACATTGAGTTTTGCTCTCAACTTTTTTAGTGCTATTCCCATCTGACATTCCACTGTATTTACCGAAATGCCTAAACGTTCGGATATTTCCCTATACTTCAATCCTTCCATGCGACTTAACAAAAATATGTCACGACATCTTTTAGGCAAACTATTGATAGCATCCCGTATCAGGTTCTCCATCTGATTTCTTTCTGATATATCATATACATCAAAACGATCCAAAGATTGCAATTTCAGATTCAACTCAATCTCAAAAGAAGCCTTCACATTCTCGACATACTTTTGCTCGAATACTTTATGCTTTAAATAATCCAAACATTTGTTTCTCACAAGTCTGAAAAGATAAGCATTCATATTCTCAATATGATTCATTGACTCTCTCTTTTCCCATAAGTCTGTAAACACGTCTTGCGTTATGTTCTCAGCATCCTCTTCCGACATCACAAATTCTTTTGCAAACCGAACTAGTTTGGGATAATAAATAAGATACAATTCTGAAAAACTCATAGTTGTGTGTTTCTTTAGATTAGTATTCAGTTATCAAAAATCTTGTGATGCAAATATAGAGATGAAAAAAGCCTACTTCTTAATGGAAGTAGGCGGGGAAAAAAACGTTTTACAGATCAATTATTATATATACATTTAATAATCAACAGTTTATAACAAGACCATTTTTTAGTTTTGGTAAACCGGATAGAATCATTTTTGAGACAAAGAACCAAGCTTTTTTACCTCCTCCTCAAAGATATTACTATCAAGAGTGGACATTCTCTTCACTTTACTCTTATAATTATAGATTGTCTGCACAGAATAATGCAAAAATACAGCAATCTGTCCAACATCGGTAATTCCTAACCGTATCAATGCAAATATGCGTAATTCTGTATTCAGTTGGTCCTTTTCCAGTTTATAACGCTCCTCCGGTTTCAACAAAGAATTGAACTTTTCCACAAAGTTAGGATACAATTTAAGGAACGCTTTATCAAAGTTATGATATAGTTCTTCAAGTTCCTTTTCAAAAGGTCGGGAGGATGACTTATATAAATCATCAATCTGTCCGGTCTTGATTTTCCTGTTCACATTCTTCCTGTACTCATCGAGTTTATTAATATAAACGGCACATTGATTCATGAAATACCCCACATACTTTTCCTTAATCAGATTAGCTTCGTCGAGATTCTTATTCAGCCCGACCAGTTCCTCATTCATAGCTTTAAGATGCCGTTTAGCCCGGGATACAATTTTTGTTTGTTTATATGTAAAATACAGGGTGATAGCAAGAGCTACCACAAACAAGCTAGTCAGAAATATATAGAAACGGAGGTTCTGCTTTTGTTTTTCCAACCGGATCAAGTATGTATTTTCTATAATCGGATGGATGCGGGCAATTACCGTATTCTTAAAGCGGGAATTATAAAAGATGGCATCGTCCAATGCTACTTTAATATAATTATAAGCCCTGTCTATATCTCCTTTATGATACAAATTAACTGCCAATGTCAATAATGCCTCATTCTCTTTGACAGCTAGTTTTGTATCTGTCATAGCAGCCAGCATTAGAAACTTTTCTTCCAGTGCATAATTCCCAATCAACCGATAAGCTCTGGCAAGCCCCATAGCCATCATAGCATATCCATGAGATGCCGGCTCTTGTTTATCATATATCTCTGTCAAAATCAGAAGAGCCTCTTTGGTACTTCCCTTATCTTGAAGCTTCACAGCTTTTTCTTTTCTATATTCATCCGACTGGTCAAATAAGATGCTCATCACAGTATCCCGATAAGCCTCTTTTTCCGATATATACTCGTTTGAAAACCGTACATCGTCCGTGTATTTAATGAGATTTTCATAATAACGTATACGATTCCAGCAATACAAAGCTTTCAAATGATCGGGTAAATCCGCACATTTTATCGACTTAAAAATATCATTTGCTTGAATAAACAAACCGGATAAAGAATAGACAAAAGCCAACCGGAGCTGCTCTTCCAAAAGATATTCTTTATTACCAATCGTTTTTGCTATATCAATATTCTCATGAATGTATTGTTCTGCCGAGTCACAGACAAAAGTCTCATATTGATGGATAATCTCTTTATTTAAATTGTATATATCCTCCAACGAATTAAGGCCAACTTTCTTTTTCTTTAATTCTTTTATGGTAGCTTCTTTTTTCTGGGTATATATCAAACGTTCAGAAATCACTTTGTCTAACACCTTCAACAAAGAATCATTCTCACTATCTGCATAGAGGTAAAACAAAGAGTTTAGAAGGAAAAATATAAACCAAAGTGTGCGTTTCATAATCATGTATTCTTTCTTAATCTGCAAAAAAATGTATTTTCTTTGTGTTATTCGCCAAAAAGAGCGTAAATCATTCTTTTTATTGCATCTTTTAACAAATGAAGATGGAGAAATTCCCCCATTCTAAATGATATTTGTGAAACCATGCTGACTAAAAAATGAATCTAAAAGATATGGAGTTAAAAAAAGCTTTTTTGCCATACGGACTTTGCAAAAAGTATAAATATTAGTTCTATATTTGCAGCCGTTAAAGGAGAAAGATGAAACAAAGCTTAAAATTCGGACTACTTTTAGTGTTGGCTTTGCTCATCCATTGTGCAACTAACGGAGCAATGGAAGATATGTGCAAAGTTTCCTCCCCGACTTATCGGCAGGAGAAATGCTATGTATCACAAGATCGTCCGATTCAGGATGCTTTAGAACGTCTTTATAATCTTTATACGACTCAAACCTGTGACATGAGTCATACAGACGTCGCACATGTTCCGACAGATAAAAGCATGTTTTTGTTAATCGCTTATTTCTGTGACCATTACAAACATCAAAGTCCGCCTTACCCTGTCTCATCCCATTCTCCTACATATTATTACGATCCTATCTCCTATTATATATATGGGTTGAGAAAGATTGTCATTTAGCCTACAGTACAGTAGACTCTTTTGCTCGTCATTTATTACAGTTGGTTTTATTCTCCATAGGGCGAATAGACTAATTGCTTATTTCTATATAATATTCAATCTAAACAGCTATTGAATTATGAATTTTACATTTTTAGTTGTTGTTCTACTGACAGCGCTTGCTTTTGTCGGTGTAGTAATAGCCCTCTCGCGTGCTATCTCTCCCCGTTCATACAACCTGCAAAAGTTTGAGGCTTATGAATGTGGTATACCGACACGTGGTAAATCATGGATGCAGTTCCGGGTGGGTTACTATCTATTTGCCATCCTGTTTCTGATGTTCGACGTGGAGACGGTATTTCTGTTTCCATGGGCAGTCATTGCCCGCGACCTGGGAATAGCGGGATTGCTTAGTATCTTATTTTTCTTACTTATCCTGGTATTAGGACTTGCCTACGCATGGCGGAAAGGAGCATTGGAATGGAAAGAATAAAAAAGCCTAAAATAAAGTCTATCCCGTATGAAGAATTTACGGATAATGAAACGTTGGAGAAACTCGTTCGCGAACTTAATGCCGGAGGTGCCAATGTCGCCCTCGGCGTACTGGACGATTTCATCAACTGGGGACGCAGCAATTTGCTGTGGCCGCTTACGTTTGCAACAAGCTGTTGCGGTATCG
>ERZ780185.1037-NODE-1037-length-13228-cov-1.334548_pt1 | contig 13228 bp, 24 predicted proteins | sample MGYA00511365_ERZ780185 | MGnify/ENA primary metagenome ERZ780185 (study PRJEB29588, sample SAMEA2151606) | human gut metagenome | biome: human gut; feature: human-associated habitat; material: faeces | place: Denmark | collected 2008/2010 ...
AATCTAGAGTAATTAAGAATGCCTCTGTGGTGGAATTGGTAGACACGCTAGACTTAAATTTAACATAATAATTTTGGCAGACTAGTAAATTTTTAGTATATTTGTCTATACTAATAAAATAAATTTTTATGAAAAAGACAAAATATACTAAAGAATTATTGATTCCGATTGTAAAGGAATCTAACAGTTATGCTGATGTATGTAGAAAATTAAACATTGCTCCAAATACAGGAGCTCAAACATACATTACTAAAAAGATCAAAGAATATCATATTGATACAAGTCATTTTACTGGAAGGGGATGATTAAAAGGTAAGAAAATTACTACAAACCCTGGAAAAACTTTAGATGAGATTTGTGTAGTAAACTCTACATATAAGTCGTCTAGTCTTTTAAAGAAACTTGTAAAAGAAGGTAAGAAGAAATATCAATGTGAGATTTGTAATTTAACTATCTGAAGAGAGAATCCAATCTCCCTGGAATTACATCATATTAATGGATGTCACACAGATAATAGATTAGAAAATTTACAAATTCTTTGTCCTAACTGTCATAGTCAAGTCCATAATTCTTATAAAGGTATGAGTGCACAGAAGGAAACTTCTGATGTAGAAGTAGGCTAATTCGGTGAAGGTATGGAGTTAACCGCCCATAATAACGCCGAGCTAAGTAAGTAGAAGGAATTTTCGTTTTTGTTCGTAATTCTTAATATATCGTCCAACGGAGTGAATGCATGCTTATCACTGACGCGATAACTTCTACTTTAAATGTGTAGAGACTATATACCTACCTCCTAAGTCGAAAGATATGGAGAAGACATAGTCCAAGCAGAGATAATTCTCTGTATGAGGATCTAGTGCCTTCGGGTGTGCAGGTTCGAGTCCTGTCAGGGGTACTTAATAATATTTAAAACTAATATAAAATGAATATTGAAAATTTTTCAACGGCAAATCTTCCTGGTCTAGCAGACCTAGGAGATACTAAAAATTGAGCGAGTATTAAAGTGGATGATCCAGGGCCTAAAGGTTCTGGGGGATGTTCAGCAACAGGTGTAAGCAGTGGAAATCTTACTTCTACTACCTCAAATTGATACATCCCTCCAACTGCTTATGCTAATGGCCTCATTATAGGCTCTAGTAATCCGTATGCATATGGAACAATTAAAACAGAAAGACTTCCTATGAGTGAAGAACTTTATTTATATATAACTGGAGGTAAATCCTGTATTTCTACAGCACCTCCTACTTGGAATAGTCAGGAGAACTGTCTTTGGCATGCAAAAGGTTCCCGAGTACTTTCTATAGAAGGTGATTATGGACTATCTCGTCTTATAAAATCTTATATTGGTTCTGAACTAGATGTAATTTACACATATCTTACTATAAATGGATTTAATGTTTATGCTACTATTTTAGGACCTTCTGGAGAACTATTTGTAGAAAAGGCACCTATTAAAGGTAAAGAGAATCTAATTCATAGGAGTCGAAAGAAATAATAGAAAGGATTGCGCCTGACCCGAGGCGGGGGGGAGGTCTTCAAAACCTCTATGCTGTTGGTCCATCTTCAGCCCTGTGGGATCGTTACCTACCAGGCGTGCAAATAAGAAGTAAATATGACTATTAAGGAACAATGTATACATTTACGGGAAGAAGGAAAAACTTATAACGAAATTTGTACTATTCTACACTGTTCTAAAAGTACAGTTGCATATCATTTGAATACGACTACTAAGATAGCAGCTACAAAATGACAAAGCGAAAACAAATGTAAGGATTGAAAGTACAAATTTATGCATAGTTGTTCTAACTTTCTAAATCGAAGAGATAGATCTAAACATATCAGAACAATGTGTTCAGATTGAAATAAAAAGTTTAGAACTCACGTATCAGAGTTCAATAATAGATATAAAAACAAAGGAAATTTGGCTAATAAATGTTATTATAAGGATGTGTTAACATATCTTAATGGAACTAATGTTAAATGTTATTTAACAGGTACACCTATTGATTTGACAAAAGATGATTATTGTTTTGATCATATAGTTCCTGTATCAAAAGGAGGAACTAATGAATTATCAAATCTAGGAGTAACTATTCCCTCAGCTAATTATTCTAAACATGATTTAACTATAGAGGAATATTTGTCTTTATGTAAACAGGTTTTAGAACACCATGGGTATACTGTAAGTAAAACTTAAAAATATGACTTATAAACAAATTTTTATTGGAGGGATTACTATTCTGGGTATGTATATGCTACTGGGTTTGATGTTAAATTTCCCATGTAAATCAGAAGTGCCTCCAGTAAACTCTCCTGTAATTATTACAGAAGATTGTGATTCTCTTACAGAGTGGCAAGTTTTTATCATGGCACTTGTTGAAGTAGAATGTGAGAGAAATCCAAAAGTAAAATCTAGTAAAAATGCAATAGGCCCATTCCAAATTACTAAAATTTATGTTGATGAAGTTAATAACTTATATAACACTAATTTTGTGTTAGAGGATGCTTGGGATCTTGATAAAGCTTTAACTATGTTCGAAATGATGAATGACCATTATAATCCAACTAGAGATATTGATAGAGCAATTAAACTACATAATCCTGGGGCTGGTAAATGGTATGGGAAAAGAATAAAAGATCGTATGGAACTAATTCGATTTAGTGAAGCACTAAGATTCAAAATTGTTGAACTTTACGATAATTAATATGTGGTGGATTACTATTAGCTATTGCTATCATACTTAGTCCTATGTTATGGGCTATTTATAAACATATAACGTATGAGAAGTTGAATAACTAAAATTTTAAGTGGAGTTGCAATTATTTTAGGAATAACTGTTTACTTCATGAATGTAAGGATAAATGATTTAAATAAATCATTAGATATATCCGTTAATAATGAAAAAGCATACTCAGCTGAAAATTCAGCTTTAAAGGAAAGTAATATAGTTTTCAAATCTGAGTTAGCTCAAATGACCCACATGAATGATTCAATTCTTGTGAAAATGCGAGAAGTAGCCCAAGAACTCAAAATAAAGGATAAGAAATTAGAATCTTTACAATATCAGTTAGAACATATTTCTAAGTCAGATACTATTTTTATTAGAGATACTATATTTAAAGATCCTGGTTTTAAACTTGATACGTGTATTCAAGATAAATGGGCTAAAACTTGTCTGCATCTTGAATATCCAAATGAAGTAGGAGTGTCAAGCGAGTTTAACAATGAAAAGTATATTATTACTTCCTGGAAAAAAGAACCAATTAAGCAAAGGAAGTGGTTCCTTCCAAGATGGTTTACGAAAAAACAAAAAATTGTAACTGTTGACGTAGTAGATAAGAATCCTTATGTAACTACAGAAAGACAGAGATTTGTACAAATTGTAGATTAAATGATTACAACAATACCTACAAAATATGATATAGGGCAGAAAGTATATTTAAAGAAAACTGCTCTTGACTTTTCTCGAGGATATTTCATTGATGTTGAAGTTCCAGATCCAACTCCTTACATAATTACATCTATTAGAATTCATGTATATCCTGATTATACAAGTATTTATTACCGTATCGATGGAAAACAGGAATCTATTAGGGAGGATAAAGTATTTAGTTCTTTAGAAGAGGTAGAAGCCCATTGTAAGCATGATTCAGAATAGCTTTTTGGAAAAAGGTAAAGAGAAAGAATTAGAATTTGCCTTAGCTCTTTGCAAAGCTAAAAGTCTTTCGTCCTCTATAATAGAAGAAGCTAGCAAGGAAGATGACATTTATCGTCATATTGATATCTGGGTGGGAGCAAATAGTTTCGATGTTAAAGCTGCAAAGAAAACCAACCGCTCTGATTTACTTCCTAACTATGATATTCATTGGATAGAACTCAGAAACGTTCATGGAGACAAAGGCTGGCTATTCGGGCAAGCTGATTATATAGCCTTTGAGTTGGAAACTACTTGGTGTATCTGTCCAAGAATTTCTTTAATACGGTCTCTAAAGGGTAAAATTGATTTTTCCAATTTTACTACTAATAGAGATGATATGTTTAGAGTATATAGACGTAAAGATAGATTAGATGCTATTGTTAAAGTCGATAGTGATTTTTTGACCAAGGTTACGTCTAGTTTTTTAATTCCTAAAGAATAGACTATGATTTTCTCTTTAGTGTATTACTTGATTTGTGCAGGTATTATTTTTGGCTCTGATGACGGAAAACCTTGGAAGTTTTCAGATTATATACTTTTATTGTTTGCAAGTATTTATGCTCCTTTAAGTGTAGGAGTTTATATTGGTAAACATTTAAGGGAACACAAGGTATATAAGGAGGATTAACCTCCTATATGGTGTATATAGCTCAGTTGGTTTAGAACGCCAGATTGTGGCTCTGGAGATCACCGATTCGAATTCGGTTATACACCCTAAAATATGAATTATGATTGAACAAAAACTATATCTTAAGAATGGATTCTTATTTGCAAATGGTTTTGAAAGAGTAGTTCATGGAGGTAGAGGAGATTATATTGAGTTAACAAGAGCACAAATTAAATTACCTTTACTATCTAGATTTGGAAATAAGAATTGGGAAACTACTAATTCTGAAGATATTTACTATTACTGGTTGTTTCCTGTAGGGTTTCCTGATGTTAAAATTTATAAACAGTGTAAAACTGTAAAATACGCTGATTATAAGGTAGGATATTATTATATTTCCCCTAATGAGTTACTTAATTTTAAAGATCCAGAAGAATTATTTTAAATATGAAAAAATTAAACATTGCACTTGTTGCACATGATGCAAGGAAAAAGGAATTAATTGATTGGGTTAAATTCAATAAACAGTCATTATATAATCATCATATTATTGCTACAGGTACTACAGGTAAGTTACTTGGCAATATCATGGTTAAACAAGTTGCAGAAACAGACTGGAAAGGAAATGAATATTTTGTAAATAAATATTTAAATGTAACCTCTGTTCTTTCTGGACCTCTTGGAGGAGATCAAATGATTGGTGCAATGATTGCACAAGGTCAAATTGATGTATTAATCTTCTTCTGTGATAATCTTATTACACAAGGACATCAAACAGATATTTCTGCATTAACTCGATTGGCATCCTTATATAATATTGCATTTGCAACAAATAGAACTACAGCAGACATGATTCTTACTTCGTCATTATTTGCGAATGAAGAATATTGTCCTGTAAAAGCAGATTTTAGTAGTTATTTAAATCGCAAACTTTAGTTATGTCAAAAAGTCGCAAACTTCCAATTTTTAAAGATAAAGGTCTTAAAGGCATTTATCACAGAATCGTTAAAAGGAGAATAAAAAATTATTTAAAGAGTAATTTTTTAAGATTACAAGATGAGGATTTTGATTGTAATATTCCAAATCCTAAAACAATAGTTAGCGACTACAATTATAGCGATTATACAATCGATTTACGTTATGAAAAAGGTAAAAGATGGGGAGAAGAGTGGAAAGCTAAATTCTCTAGAAAATAAACGTATCTTAGATTACATAGAGGCTGTAAGGAAAAAATCAAGGGAAGAGGAGATCCAATTATATGGTAAGCCTCTTCCTAAAACTAAGATTAAAGAATCAAAAAAGATATATAAGAGAAATAAAAAATGACTGCATTAGATTTTTTTTATGATGAGTTTGTTGCATTTTGCAATAAGTATGATCTAGTGGAACAATTTAATAAAGGGTTGCAGATAAAAGGTTTTCCTTACGAGTTAAGCTGTAAACCCTTTATTTTATCTAGGTTATCTCCAGAAATATTTAATTACTCTTTACATTGGGCAGAGACTCCCACCCCAAAATCACATTCATGGAGAGAAATTCATGATCTTTGGGTAGAAAAAAGTGTAGAGATAGAAAATAGCTTCAAGAAGAAATCAAAAGTATTTGAATCATTTCCAGTATACTACTTTAAGTATGAAGGATATGATTATTTAGACTATGTTTCCGATCATATTAGGCAGTTATACTATGCAGATCAGTTAATTCCAGTAAGAGTTAAAGATGCAGAACAAGTAGACGTAAAAAATGGATGCCCAAAAGGTGTACATATTATTTCAAATATGTCCATGTGGGCATTAAAAATGGTAACTAAGTATAAGGGTGTTGTTGAATATAAGGAGTATGACTTAGGAAAGAACATTATTAGAATGTCTGATAAGTTTACATCTATTATGAAAGCATTCCCAGCTGGATTATCTGCCATTCTAGAACTAAATCCTTCTAAAAAGGTCAATTATCTAGATATTGACTATAATACAGGCAAAGTTTCTTATCTTCCTATAGAGAAAACTCTTAAAAAGGATTTTGAGCCCACACGTGCATATATAGATAGTAATAGGAAAACAACTACTATAGGACGATTACTCAATAAGTTCAATTGGGCCCTTTATCTGGATAGATGTGATATCGAAAGAATATCCAATTTTGTTTCTGGATGTGGAGAAATTCTTAGTGTAGAAATTTGGGAACCTGAAAAAATACGTATAGCATATTTAGAAGATAATTATGCAGAAGAACTAAGATGTATAAAATCTACATTGCATAATTCTTGTATGCGACATGCTGAGTGTCAAGATTTTTTTGAGTTTTATAAAAAAGCTGATGCAAAGATTGCTGTAGCACTTGATGAAAAAGGTAAAGTTTGTGCCAGAGCAATACTTTGGCAAATTAATGATTCTTTATACTTTCTGGACAGGATTTACTCAATTAGTCCTTTTTACTATGTAAAGTTTGCAAAAGCTGTTGCAAGTAAGGTTCCTATAGACTTTTATAAAGTAGATAGAACTATATACAGTATAAAGACTCTCACTGAAGTAGAAATGCCAGTTTATAGATTATTTAGACCGAAGTTAATAAATTATGAAGGATTGGTTCCCTATGTAGATACTTTCTATATATTTGATTCTACTTGTGGAGAACTATTGACCGATGCAAAAATTTTTAGACTTCAAACTACCGAAGGAAATTTAATACATATATAATATGAAAAATGCACGTTTTTATTACAGTGTTCCGCTGAGCACTGTAAAGGCTTTAGTTGTAGGAACTCAAGATTTTACTCTTGATGATGTTGTTGGTTTTTACAAATCTTCAATTCAGCCTATGCCTCGAATTACTATTTGTAGTCTGCTTAACGAGGATCGTACAAAATTATCTTTTGGAGTAGCTGTATGTTCAGCTAAAGATCGTTTCGTAAAGAAGGTTGGTCGTGAGTTAGCTTACAAAAGAGCCCTTGAACATCCTTTCAAAGTAGCTGAAGTTACTAAAGATAATATTCGTGAAGTACGAATGAATGTATCTCAGGCTATTGAAGAAGAAATATGGGCAATGAATCCTAAGAAATTCTAATGGAGTACGAAGTTATAATTCATGGTAAAGTTTCTACTAAAAATGTAGATAAATTCAAGGAATGCTTTGAAAAAGCATTAACAGATAGTGAATCCACCTTTAGGGGGGAATACTTATATCTATGAATTTACAGAATACGAAGAGGTAAAAGATGATACAGAAAGCTAGGGAATTTACTGTTCCTATTCTTAATGTTAAAGTGTCAATCCTAATTGGAAGTCCACTATCCGTAGAAAGTTACCTTCAGGATGTTCATAACAAAGTATTCGGACATAGTGCACCAAATGTAGTTGCAGAAACCTTTTATTCTACTGAATCAGATGTTGATGAGTTTTTGTATATTGCATTATACGATGATACAGATATAAAAGATTCTGCATATAACGTTATACATGAATGTCTTCATGCTGCTCATAAAATCTGTACTTTCAGAGGAGTTGAGTTAGATGAAGAGTTTCTATGTTATTTGCAGGAATTCTTAATTAACGAGGTATTTAAATGTTTGAATGCTGAACTGATGGTAGTTACAAACCATCCATTAACTGCGGAGGATACTCCGCAATAATAACTCAAAATGGTGAAGTTATAAAAAAGCTTTACAGGGGTTATAAAAACACTACTAACAACCGTATGGAGCTTCTAGGGGTTTTAGAATGTCTTAGATATTTTACAAATCCTGAACAAATAACCATATATTCGGATTCTCAATATGTAGTATCGAGTATTAACAACAAGCATCTTACCAAGTGGGTTGAAGACAATGATCAATCCAAAAAGAATCTTGATTTGTGATATCCGATTTATGAATTATTGAAGTTTCATACGGTTACTTTTGTGTGAGTAAAAGGCCACAATAATAACAAATTTAATGAGTTAGCGGATTTATTTGCAACTCATGCAAGTGATTGTTTAGATCTACCAGAAGATAATGGTTCATTTTAAGATTAAAAAAGTCGGAAATCACTGGTATCCATGTGTTAATCATGAATATGACAGTGACATATCGTTGGATCCAAAAATTGAGAAATATCTCAATAACTACTCTGTAAAATCTGGATATGTGGATGAAGTTACAATAGAGTTGGAAGAGATTCCAATGATAACAGAAGATATTAATTTAATCTTCTTTAACGAGTCTGATATTACAAGATATTATACTACTGATGACGATTTCAATCTTAGGTTTGAAATCAATGACCATGAATTTGAGATTGATGCATATTTATTTGGATGCTTTGAATTGCAATTCAATTTAAATTTCCATGAAAATCTCTATAAATTACATATCTGGTAATGAAATATGAAATCAGGATAGTGCAGATTACTCCCAATGGTTGTTGTTTAGTATATGCTAAAGACTGTGAGACCGATGAGGAAATTGAAGAGATGACAGTGTATAATAAGAAATTACGCTGTTTCATGACAAAGGAACGCAAAGACGATGAAATTAAAAATTGAGGCACAGGAATCAACAGAGAAATTAGATATTAAGAGAAGAAAGTGTACTTTATCTGAGAATATTCAAAAACTTTTACTGCGGCAATTAAAGCACGAGCTGTATAATCATAACCTTTATATGAGTTTTTCTAACTTTTATGGAGTGCAAGGATTGGCTGTTCTGGAACAGTATTATAAAGAACGTGCAGATGAGGAATATCATCATCATTCATGGATTCGTACATATATGAATGAGAATGATGCAGCATATATTTACCCTGATATTCCTGCCATTAGTGAAACTTTTGAAGATAATGTAACGCCATTTAAGTTAACTGTAGATAAGGAGATTCAAACAACTCAACTTATTTATGAAATTGTGGATGCAGCTCTTGAAGAGGGAGACTGGGCTACTTTTAATTGGCTAAATGGAGATAACGATGAAACTGGACGACTTGTTCAAGAACAAGTTGAAGAAGAATCAATTTCACGTACTGCTCTAGATATTGCTATGGAGGAAGGTTCTTGGCTTCGTAAGGAGAAATCCATTATGAATGCTTATAAAGGAGATGTTGATTAAGTTACCCGAAGACATTAATGATCTATATTTCTGTGGTGATATTCATGGTAATTTAGATTATTTAAAGTATTTTATAAATACAGGAGTTGGATTCCCACAAAAGATATCTAACTCCTGTATTGTTTTATGTGGAGATGTAGGATTAGGATTTTCTCCTGATCTTGAAAGTATGAAGATCTCTTTCTTAAATAAGCTCTGCGAAAAAACTAATAATTATATTATCGCCATAAGAGGGAATCACGATGATCCTCAACAGTTTAAAAACCTTTATAACAAGAGATTCAAAGCGGTTGAAGATTATTCTCTAAATCAATATAAAGATAAAAATATCTTGTGTATTGGAGGTGGAACTTCTATAGATAGAATCTATAGAAAAAATAACAAATGGGGATATTGGGAAGATGAAAAGATTGTTGAGTTGGATAATTTTGATTCAATTCCATATTGTCAAATTATTGCGTCCCATTGTGCTCCTACCTGTGCATACCCTTATGGAATAGGAAAGTTAGTAATGGAATTCTGTGATGGAGATGATTCATTACTGGAAGAATTACTTTGGGAGAGAAATTATCTTCAAACTTGCTACGAAGAAATGTCTAAAAAAGGACCAGTAGAAGATTGGTATTATGGGCATTACCATAGTACTATGGATACTACTGTAGATAATACGAGGTTTCATTTACTTGGTATTAATTACCTTTCTAGATATTGTTATAATGATTACAATTAAATGTTGTTTAGTTGCAGTTCAGACTGGACAATATTCTAAATTGGTGTTTGAGGACCTTAATAGGGATCCTTGTGATGATTTAAAATATGTCACTGTTGTAATGCTTCCAAATTGAGACTATAAAGATACTCTCAAAATTGGAGATACTGGATATCTGCAATTTGAAAGTGTAAAAGCTGGAGAAACTCAGTGATATAATAGAGAAATACAAGATTTTGCAGTTTATAAATTTAACGCTAATTATTTTATAAACTTCATTAAACACAAAGAGATAAATAATATGAAAGAATTTAAGTTTGATTAAATATGGATACAGAATTTGGAGCTAAGTTAAAGGAAGCTATAACGGCTAAAGACAATGATATTAATAGCTTAGTATGAAAAGACAAAACTGGTGTAAACATTCGTTTAATGGATATTTCCCAGAATGAACTAAAACGATATCATCGTCATTGCGAACAAATGTTAACTAACAGGGACATTTACAAACCTGGTAAATTAGTAATTCGCGAAAACATCCAAAAATGTTGAGATTCTTGTAATGCTGAATTGTTTGCAAGATATTTAATGCATGATTGTGAGACCGATATTAAAACCAATAAAGACCTACTTGACTTTATTAATGTTCAGAGAAAAGCAAATAGCGTAGATGTGGAAGATAGTATTTCAGTTTTATTTACTGGACTTCCTCCTATCTATGAGAAAGTTACTGTAGGAAAATTAATGGATGTATGTTTTGATAAGCTTGATGTACTCAACAAAAAGATGATTACAGATAAGTTTATTATTGCACAAGGAATCTGACTCACAGATGAAGAAAAACAAGAACTCACAGAATTAGAAACAGGGGGTAAAATTAGAAATCGAATGGAAGTTATCAAGGAAAGACTTTGTCTTAATCCTGATATTAGACTGCGTGTAAGTCCTACAGGACTTTCATTTGCTGAGTTTAGAGCTTTAATTCAACTTTCTGATCTCCCTAAAATATCTTCCTTGTCTACAATTGCTCTTAAAACTCTTAGAGACAAAGTTTTACTACTTTTGGACAATGATCTTGATTATCATATCAATAAATGGATGAAAATTAAGAAGGATATTGAACGAGTAGCAGAATATAAAAATTGGAATTTAGATTAGGTTCTGAAAATTAATTTTAGTAATTTTGGGACAAGTAAATACAACACTATTAAAAGCTCTATGCGAAATAGTACATCCTTCTAGACAGGAACAGTCCATGATAACTTATATACTTAACTTCTGTTATACAATAGAAGGTATACAATTTGAAATGGATGATGAAAATAATCTTTTTATTACAAAAAATACTACTAATCCAGCAGTATATCCTTGTCTAGTAGCACATCTTGATGAAATCTTACATTATACAGGTGTAAAATGTGCAAAAATTAAAGGGAATAAAATTTATGGCTATTATAAGAAGACAGGAAAACAATGTGGACTTGGGTTAGATGACTGTTTTGGTATCTATATTTGTCTACATTGTTTATATTGTCTGCCAGACCTAAAAGTTTGTTTCACAACTCAAGAAGAAATGGGTTGTATAGGAGCAGAAATTGCAGGTTTAAATATTGATTTCTTTGATAATTGTAGATTCCTGTTACAGGCTGATAGAATGGGAGGTCAAGATTTGATTACACATACTAATGGCATAGACATTACTTCAGATGAGTTTCTAGAAGATATAGATAGTCTTTTAGAAAAATATAAGTACAAAGAGGCACGAGGTACAATGACAGATGTTGGAACTTTAAAAGAAAACATTAATCTGTCTGCAGTTAATATTTCGTGTGGATATTATTGTGCTCATACACACAAAGAATATGGAAATTTAACGGAGTTAAATAATTGTTTAAATTTTATCTTAGAGATTATTAGGCTTAATGATAAAGTTTATGAACATACAGCTGATCTTTCTGGATCATATGCAAGGTATTCAGATTTTGATTGGCCTCCTGGAGAATCTAAGCATGTTTATGCTTACCAAGATTCTGATGAAGCTTTCTATGAAAATCTTGCAGATAAGTGTTCCAACTGTAAGACTTATAGATGTGATGAGTGCGGTTACTATTGACGTGACTAATGGACAAAACTCAACGTCAACGATTAGGCGTTCAAAAATGAATTAATAATAAAGGAAATGGGATTTGGGTTTGAAGTACTGGTGTTGGTAAATCATTTGGAGCTTTAATGGCTTGTGTGAAATTACTAAAAATTAGACCAGATGCTAAAATTCTAATTTCTGTACCTACAACAATTCTCAAGGAACAATGACTAAGGGACGTAGCTAAAACTAAATTCTTTGGAAATGTTACTGTTGAGGTTATTAATTCTATTTTAAAAAAATCTTGAGAAGTTGATTTTCTAATAATTGATGAGCTTCATACTGCGGTATCGGAGCAGTCGATAAAAATATTTGATCAAGTTAAATATGATTTCTTTCTGGGGCTTACAGCTACTTTAGAAAGACTTGATGGAAGAGAGGAATTACTATCTTTATATACTAAAGTAATCGATGTCATTACAACTGAAGAAGCAATAAAAAATGGATGATTATCGCCATTTAGGTATTACAAAGTTCTTGTGGAGGTTGATGACATGGATACTTATTATGTAATGAACCAAAAGTTTAATTCAGTCTTTGCGTTCTTTAATTTTGATTTCAATATTTGGTATTGTTCTCTTTGAAAATCTTTTCCCGATTGATAATCAATAAATATATTTTCTTCTGGAATATTATATTTGTTTATTTCATTTAATTGTCTATCAACATTTTGACTTGTTGAAGATACTCTTATATATGCATATATCATGTTGCCACCTCTTAAAAATGTTTTTAAAGGTACACCTTTAAAAGAACTCATGTAATATGGATTATAGCAAATTGTAAACGTACTAACAATTAAAAAATATCGAAATTCATCATATTATGTCGCATAATATTGAATTTTATATTAAAGTTATTAATGCTTACTTGAATATTTAAATGTGTACTTTAAAATACAGATGGGGAGTATGAATTATGAAAGATTTAGTTAATGCGTTAAGAAGAGGTAATCAAAAAGCCTTTGAATATTTGTCCGAGTCCGTTA
>ERZ780185.1043-NODE-1043-length-13087-cov-2.058318_pt1 | contig 13087 bp, 10 predicted proteins | sample MGYA00511365_ERZ780185 | MGnify/ENA primary metagenome ERZ780185 (study PRJEB29588, sample SAMEA2151606) | human gut metagenome | biome: human gut; feature: human-associated habitat; material: faeces | place: Denmark | collected 2008/2010 ...
GGCTGCTGCCATCACAGCAATTATCGACAAGGCGACTTCACCTTCGATTCTTGCCAATTACAGTGCAGTGTTAAGTTCTGTTTCTAATATGATTTTAACAAATATGCCGCCCGCAACGATGACGTCATTAATTAAAGGACAGATTGCCAACACAACTTCATGGAATGTCCAGTCTTACAGCGTAGAGGGAACGCCGGCATCCCGCGATTGTACCGTATATAACCTTTCAAAGAAGTCTGTTGACCTGCCGGATTACGATACCGTAAATACAGCAGTCGAACTGATTCAGAAAATCAACAACGGCGAAGTATTCGATGTTTCCGAATACGTTTCTTCTAATTAATCAGATCTCTGTAAAAAAACTGCCGGTGCAGGATATGTATATAAAATACATTGCCTGCCCGGCAGTTTTTTTGTCTGACCAGCTACCTCCGTGTGCTGTTCAGCCTTTCAGATCCATTGTCGGAAATACCATTGAAAAGTACGCTTCTCTTGCTTTGTTGTTGTAGCCGTTCATTCTGCCGTTTAACACGTCAGGATTCACATTGACAGGTCTCTCATCGGCGCGTCTTACGCGTGCTTTCTGTCTGCTCTGTTCTAATGCAAGTATCTGTTCAAAACTTTCGCTGCTGCTGTTTTTCTGTTCAGCGGCAACTCTGGCTGTATTTCCAACTTTTGAAACACTTTCGACTTTGTTAATGAGTTCCACCCTGTTTACGATAAATGTTTCTGCTGTAATCTCCTCCTTGAAATTATGCTGTACTTTCTTTTGTTTTATAGTTCTTTTATACTATATTGGCACATCTTGTGTCCTATTTATAGTATCGGCACATTTTCTAAAAATACTTAGCAATAATTTCGGCAACACCGTCTTCATCATTAGACGGTGCTATGATATCCGCTTTTTCTTTTACCGGCGGATACGCATTTTCCATGGCAGCGCCAAGACCGGCATATTCAATCATGGAAATGTCGTTCATGCCGTCACCGCAGGCAATCAGTTCTTCCCTTTGCAGTCCCAGCTTTTCAAGCAGCGCTGCAAGGGAACGGTCTTTTGCCACATTTTTCGGTACAATCTCTAAAAAATAATCGGCAGAACAGAATGCATCAATGACATCTCCGTGCCGCTTCTGCAGTTCCTGCTGAATCGGTATCAGCTTTTCATGCTCCCCTGCAATTAAAAATTTGGCAACCGGATAATTTACATACTGTTCCAGATTTTCCACACGGCGGACGGACGCATCATTACATTTTGCCTCCCGCAGCACATATTCATCTGTATCACTTTCCGAAATTACCTCATCCTTGTCATATGAAAGAGCATACACACCGTGTTCTTTTGCCAGTGTACAGACATCGTGTATACATTCCGGCGGAAAATTCCGGCTGTAAACGACTTCTTTGGTCTTACAGTTGATAATATTGCCGCCATTGTATGCCAGAATATAACCGCCGACACGGGAAAGTTCCAGCGCTTCTGCCACCGGCTCTATGCCAAACAGTGGTCTTCCAGATGCCAGAATAATATGCACGCCGCGCTCCGCCGCCTCCATAACCGCTTTTTTATTTTTGGTTGAAAGTTTTTTCTCACTATTAATTAATGTACCGTCCAAATCAAGGGCAAGTGCTTTATATTTCATTTTCTCTCCGTTCCATAAACTGCTTATTTCCTGCAGTTGCATTATCCTTTCTATATTTTTATTGCAATAATTCCAATTTTTAGTGTCACTATGCATTTATTTACTTTATCATTCCCTGCTTCTTTTTTCAATCGGAAGTTCGTGTTTTAACCGGTCCGCAGTTTATAAAATGCTTCAATGACATCCATTTTCCCATACCCGTAAATATTGTTCGGATACACCGTATTGTTTTCGCGCTTTGCCCCCCGGATTAACACCGATTTAACCTCGTTTGTTCCCATATAGGGCAGATTGCCGTCCGTAACACCCCATGTCAGAAGAAGGGCAGCAGCACCTGCCGCGTGGGCTGCTGCAACGCTTGTTCCTGTCCGTGTCGTATATCCCCCGCCTGCCCGGACACCATAGACGTCTACTCCAGGCGCGACAAAGTCCGGTTTTACCAGACCTGTCGCTGTATAACCGCGTCCGGATGCTGCATAAGATGCATCCGTAATATGATTATATGCCCCGACACTGATTACGCGCTCTGCCGCACCGGGTTCTGTAAGTGTTGTGGAAGGATTGGAATTCAAAAAATACGTATCCCCTGATAAAAACTGCTTTAATGGCAGCCATGCATTATACCGTCCCACAATATTAGTCAGGCTGTATACATGAATTTTCCAGATTCCCTGTGCCGGATTTATAAAACGCATAAAAATAACTTCATAACCTGATGCAGATTCCACTACTCTGTAATCCACTGCAACCTGTGAACGTTCCAGTAAAAAATTGTAGACCCCTCCTGTATCAATTCTTGCCGGAATCCGTGAAATCCGCTCTCCAGAAGGAGAGGTAATTGCCACCGATAAGATATCAAGACTTTCTGCCCATATTTCCATCACAAATCCGCGTTCATCTGCACCGACGGTAATTTCTATTTCGGAGGGTTCTGTATCTGATACCGCCAGACCGGATGTGTGTGTTCTGTTATTAGCTTCATTTCCTGTACAGGTTACAACTACTGTATTGACCTGCCTTGCCAATGTATTTAATAAATCTGCAAACGGCAGCGCACCGGTTCTTGAACCGGAAGCCGTTCCCAGTCCGACGCAGATAACCAGCGGCTTTTTTTCTCTGATGGCATACTGCTGTAAAAAGCGCACCCCCATCATCATATCCGTTTCCGAATAGGCTTCTACCTGCTCCGGCAGCAGATAAAAGTCCCGCAGATATTTTTTGGCAGGTTTTAGCTTTACCATCAGAATCTCCGCCTCCGGCGCTGCTCCTATGTAATCTGCGGTTTCCGATGCGGCTGCAACCCCTGCAAGAAATGTTCCATGTCCGTTTTCATCTCTTGACGGCACAATATCATAGGGATTTTGTCCTTCACGCTCTGCCGCGAGTGCCGCATTAATGTCCTCCCGTGTATACACCGTGCCGTACTGTACCATGCCTTGTGCCTGTTCTCTGTCATACTGCTCTGTCCCTGCTGCTTCTCCTGTATCTTCTTCATAATTTACAGATTGTATCGTCTGGTCCCAGACTGCCGCAATCCTGGTTCTGCCGCCTGACGCTTTAAAATCTTCTCTTAAATAGTCGATTCCGGTATCTAAAAAGCCAATCAGCACACCCTGCCCACGCACATTTAACAGGGGCTGATTCAGTGTTGCCGTAATTCCCGATGCATCAAAGCTGGTCGTGTCCATCAGTCCGTACAGTTTCGGCACGCTATAATATCCCTGTTGTATATTAATATTCCGGCTGCCCGGATAATTTGTATACAAAATACACCACGTATCATTAATACAAGAAATACAGACACCGTCCTGTCTTTGGATTTGTTCAAAATAAAGGGAATTATATTCAATAATATAATCCCCCGTTTCTTCCGATACAATGAGCGAACTGCAATCCGGCACTTTTTTTGCTCCCGCTTTTTTGTATAGTATATTCAGTTGTGCCTTTGCTTATGTATCCGTTTTATATCTGCTTTATCCTATGGATTTACTTTATCAGCCTGCTTTATCCGTTCTGCTGTGTCAGTGCCGGTATTTCCATGCCGCGCATCTGAATTACCGGCGCACCCGTCTTTTTAATGTAATCGCCTGTGATAACGACTGTTCCGATATTGTTGTCCTTTGGAATTTCATACATAATATCCAGCATATAATCTTCCAGAATGGACCGCAATGCACGCGCTCCGGTCTTTTTCTCCATTGCTTTTTGGGCAATTGCTTCCAGTGCATCATCCGCAAATTCAAGCTTTACTTCATCAAGTTCCAGAAGCTTTTCATACTGCTTTAAAATCGCATTGCGTGGTTCTTTCATAATCTTAACCAGCATATCTTTTGTCAGGTTTTCCAGCGAAAAGATAATGGGCAGTCTGCCTAAAAATTCCGGTATCATGCCAAAATTGCGCAGGTCTTCTAAAGTTACCTGTTGCAGCAGGTTCGGGTCTTCATCATATTTATCCTTTAAATCTGCTGCAAATCCGATAGACGACTGCTGGTTTAAACGCTCTTTGATAATCTCATCCAGTTCCGGAAACGCGCCGCCACAGATAAATAAAATATTTTTCGTGCTGACTGTGACCTGCGGTACCATCGCATTTTTACTGGTTGCACCGACCGGCACCTCCACATCGCTTCCTTCTAACAGCTTTAACATGCCCTGCTGTACGGATTCTCCGCTGACATCACGGCTTCGAGTTTCCTTCTTTTTAGCAATCTTATCAATTTCATCAATAAAGATAATGCCGTGTTCTGCACGTTCTACATCATTATCCGCCGCCGCTAAAAGCTTGGATACCACACTTTCAATGTCATCACCGATATAGCCCGCTTCCGTAAGGGACGTTGCATCTGCAATTGCAAGCGGCACCTGCAGCAGGCGTGCCAGGGTCTTTACAAGATAGGTCTTTCCGCTTCCGGTCGGTCCAATCATTAACATATTGGACTTTTCAATCTCTACATCTGCCTGATCTCCTGCAGCTACCCTTTTATAGTGATTGTAAACAGCAACCGACATGACTTTCTTTGCATAGTCCTGTCCGACCACATATTCATCGAGCATATGCTTAATTTCGTGCGGCGCCGGAATGTTGCGTAAATCCAGTTTTTCTTCCGGTTTCTTTACCTTTTTCTTTTTCTTTATTTTCTGATTTTCCGGTATATCAATATCCTGATAGTTCATATTGCCAAACATTCCCATATTCGGCATCCCGCTCATTTTCATCATATCATCATAATTCATACCGCTGTTATTGATGGTATCAAATGTCTTTTGCAGGCAGTCCTGGCACACATAGACATTTCCCGGCATTGCAATCATTTTACCCGCCTTGCTTTCCGGTCTTCTGCATATATAACAAATCTTTTCGTATTCCTCTTCCTGATTGTTGATTGTATCGTTATTTTCACTCATTTTTTCACCATTCTGCCGCAAAATACGGCACCTTCTTTTACTGTAATTTTGTATACACGTTTAGTATACAGATTTGTCTTTGTTTTTACAATAAAATCTCTATAAAAAAATACCCGGTATGATGCAGATGGACAACATCTGTCCCTGCATTTTACCGGATATTTTACTTTATTGATTTACAAATTTATGTTTGTGCTTTATGTGCTTTGCCGGTTTCTTTTAAAGCATTATGCCGGAATGCTTATCAGCTCTTTTTGCCGAGAGTTACTTCAACACTCTTTAATACATACTCACTGCCTTCCTGATGATAGTACTGAACCGTTACCTTTTCACCGGCTGCGTAGTATTCCATAATAGACTTGAGGCTGGACATAGAGTTTACGGACTGGTCGTCAAAGCTTACAATAATATCATAAGCGCCCAGACCTGCCTGTGCAGCTGCTGAATTATTTTCAACGCTTCTGATTAAAACCCCCTGCGGATAACCATATGAAGAAGACATTGCACTTGTAATATCCACACCACTGATTCCCAGGTAAGCGGTTTCTGAACTTGAAACCTTGCTTCTTGTTTCACGGCTCATCAGGCTGTCAATGATATCCATGACATTCGATACCGGAATAGAATATGCCATACCTTCTACACCATCACTGGAAGTCTTTGCAAAGTTAATTGCGATAACCTTACCTTCTGCATTGAGTAATGCACCACCGCTGTTACCGGAATTAATCGCTGCATTTGTCATTAAAAGTCCTGAAAATGTTACATTATTAACAGTAATAGAACGGTTTGTGGCGCTGATAATACCATTTGTTACAGACTGGCCTTCACCCAATGCATTACCGATAGCAACAACCTCCTGTCCGATGGCTACATCATCACTGTCTGCCAGTTCTGCGATTGCAATACTGTTGATGGTTGAATCCTTAATATCTGAAAGATTGATTGCCACTACCGCAATATCCTTATCAGACTTTGAACCCTTTACGGTTGCACTGACAGATTCACCGTCCACAAAGACACATTTTAAATCATTTACATCACTAACTACGTGTGCATTCGTTACAACAAGCAGTTCTTTATCATTCTTACCTACAATAATACCGGTTCCGCTTGTCTGTGCTTCATAGGACTGGCTGCCGAACAGTCCATAGAAAGATGAAGAACTTCCTGAAGACACGGTTGTCGTACCGTTTAATGCCACCATTGCCGGAAGGGCTGCATTTGCAACGGACTGTGCATCCATACCCGTTGAAGCTGATGAAGTACTCTGTGCCGTTGTTGCGGTTACATTGGAAGTCACGGTTGCAATGTTGTTATAGTCGCTTGATGATTTTACCGGAAGAAGAGTACTTCCCATGTAATATACGCCATACATTACTGCGCCGGCAATTACACCGAACACGGCTGCCGAACCTGCCAGTTTTGCAAGCCTTTCTCCAAAACCGTCTTTGTTTCTATCCTTCTTTTTCTTCTGCCTTCCATTCTGCTGATTCATACTGCCCTGCCCGGCGCCTGCCTGCTGATAGGTTGTATCCTGCTGGAATGTACTGCTCTGCTGATAATAGGAAGTGTTATTGTTTTCCTGTTCAAACGGAATATTTCCTGCGCTGTATCTGTATTCTGAACTTTCTGCCTGTGTTGTTTCCGTTGTATTTTCATCGTCGTAATGAATTCGTTCTCCTGTCTTTGGGTCAAATCTCGGTCTTGGGTTATACTGGTTATTTTCGTCGTTATACATATCGATTTCTCCTCTCTGTCGTGTCTTTTGTTCTTAGATAAAAAAGAACACATCTCGTCTATGCTTTGTAGTATAGTAACGAAATGTGTTCTAATTGTGTTTTCTCTGTTAAGAATTTCTGAACTCGCTCTGCGATAAAAAGATAATTGTGACGCCTGCAGCACAATTATCTATGTGAAGAATCTTAAATTTAAGGATTCTTCACATTACTACTGTCCCGCTACTTCCATAACAGCCTTTGTAAGTTCTTCAAGTTTTGCATCTGCATCCGCTAAGTTGCTGCCCTTAACGCCCATGTAGAACTTAATCTTTGGTTCTGTTCCGGACGGTCTTGCACAGCACCATGCATTGTCAGAAAGTGCATAATATAATACATTGGATGACGGAAGTCCGGTAGACTTCTTTTCGCCGGTCTTTAAATCAACACATTCATCCTTCTTGTAATCTCTTGCTTCGAGTACGTCCCATGAACCGAACTTCTTCGGTGTTTCGTTGCGGAGCTTATCCATCAGTTCTGCAATCTTTTCAGCCCCTTCTGCACCCTTCATGGTAATTGCCTTCTGACCTTCTTTGTAGTATCCGTATTTTTCAAAAATCTGAATCATCTGATCCCACAGAGTCATGTTCTTTGTCTTGTAGTATGCTGCTGCTTCACATAATGCCATAACGGCAACAACTGCATCCTTATCTCTTGCATGTGTACCGACAAGACAGCCATAGCTTTCTTCAAAACCAAATTCATATTCGTATGTACCCTGCTGTTCAAAGAACTTAATCTGCTCACCGATATACTTAAAGCCTGTTAATACCTCAATCAGCTTTACATTGTATTCTGCTGCAATGGCATCTGCCATATTGGTAGATACGATAGTCTTTACAAATGCGCCGTTATCGTGTAACAGATTCTTTTCCTTACGCTGTGAAAGCAGATATTCTGCAATCAGCATACCGGACATATTTCCTGTAAATGCCTTGTATTCGCCTGTCTTGGTGTCTTTTGAATATACACCGAGTCTGTCGGCATCCGGGTCTGTTGCCAGAATGATATCTGCATCTTTTTCCTTTGCCAGCTTTAATGCCAGTGTGAATGCCTTTGGGTCTTCCGGGTTTGGATATTCAAGTGTTGTGAAATCCGGGTCCGGTTTTTCCTGTTCTTTTACAATATAAACATGCTTAAAGCCCAGTTCTTTTAAAATTCTTCTGACCGGAACGTTACCTGTTCCGTGGAACGGTGTGTATACAATCTTGATATCATCCGCTACCTGTCTGATAATATCACCGTTGATGCTCATTTTCTTTAAAGCCTTGATATAAGCTTCATCCATATCATAGCCGATAACATTGTAAAGACCGCAGGCTTCTGCCTCGTCTTTTTCCATGGTCTTTACCGTATTGTAATCTGTAACAGCCTTTACTTCTGTAATAATCTGTGTATCCTTTGGTGCTGTAATCTGTGCGCCGTCTTCCCAATATACTTTGTAACCGTTGTATTCCGGTGGATTATGGCTGGCTGTAATGACAATACCTGCGATACAGTGCAACTGTCTTACGGCAAATGATAATTCCGGTGTCGGTCTTAATGACGGGAAGATATATGCCTTGATTCCGTTCGCATTCAGGCATAATGCTGCCTCGTCTGCAAATTCAGGGGACATTCTTCTTGAATCATATGCAATCGCAACGCCTCTGTCTGCTGCATTTTCCTTCTTAATAAAGTTTGCAAGTCCCTGTGTTGCCTTTCTGACAGTATAAATATTCATGCGGTTTGTACCGTTGCCGATAACACCTCTTAAACCACCTGTACCAAACTCTAAATCTTTATAAAAGCGGTCTTCAATCTCTTTTTCATTACCCTCAATTGATTTTAATTCAGCTCTTGTTGCCTCATCAAAATATTCATTGGCACACCACGCCTTGTAAGACTCCATGTAACCCATAACTTTAATCCTCCATATTTCTTCTTTTTACTGATTGAATTTATAAAAATTATAATACAATCCCTTTTTGAAATCAATCTTTTAATGATTCTTTAAATGCAGCAGCAACATTTTCTAACGCTTCCTGCTCATCCGGACCGTCTGCAATCAGCTCTATTTCATCACCGCATTTAATTCCTGCTGCTAAAATTGAAATGACACTCTTTGCATTGGCCGTCTTTCCTTCTCCATAAGCAAATGTAATATGGGAATCGTATTTGACAGCAGCATCGCACATTGCCCCCGCTGGTCTTAAATGTATTCCCAATGCACTTCCTACGACTATTTTTTCACTAACCATCTTTTCTCTCCCATCCGCTGTTTTCAGCTTTTTATTCTACCGGTTCTGGCCGGTTGTTTCAGAGGTACCGGCTGTTGTTGTTTCCTGTGTCTGCTGTGTTGTTGTTTCCGGCTGTGTCTGTGCTGCCTGCGCCTGTATCTTTACGGCTGCCTTATAGGTATCGTCCAGACTGCAGCCGCCCGGCAGCTGAAACTGTATCGATAATGTATATGTTCCTTCTTTTAAGCCTGTCAGATTCACCGTAGCTTTGATATCCGATGCCTGTGCTGCTGCCAGTGCTTCATCTGAACCTGTCAGTATTACATGAATGGTATCCTGATCGGTAATTGCCGCTTCCAGACCTGATGATAAACCGGAAAATGTAATATCAGATGTCTTCACCGTAAATTCCCTGCTGTGTACATCGGAAATCTTTACCGTAATGGAAACAACCGAATCCGATACCACACTCACATCAGACGGCACAAAATCTTCCATCCACAGACGAAATGTCTTATCACTGCTTAACCCTGTCACTTTTAACTGGTCGGAAGGTATCGTAATCTGTGTAATCTGGTCTAAAACCTTTGTCTCTCCCGAAATTGTAATCTGGTCTGCGGAACTTTGTACCTTATGAACGCTATAACCGTCCGCCGGTTCACCCGAAACAGAATATTTTAACGGTACGGTTTTAGACTTTTTGACACTTGCCGTATATTCCACTTCACTCTTTGACAGTTCAAGCTGCGGATCATCAATTACATTGCCGTCCGCATCGTATAAAACAATCGGTACAACACTCTGGATATTATCCTGTGCATTGCTGATGTCGCAGATGGCTTTAACCTGCGCAATCTTTGCAATGGTGGTTGATGAACCGGTAATCTTGATGGTCGATGGCGATACGGACTGTTTCGTGACTACATAGCCTTCCGCTTCCGTACCGTTGACTTCCATGCCAACATCAAACTGCTGTGTTACCCTGTTTTCAATATCCAACTTAACCGCTGTTGTCTTTGGCGTTACTTCGACATTGGTCAGCGTTTTGCCGTCTTTGACAACCTTTACATCAATATCGGCATAATCGGCAAATGCCGTAATCCTGCTTAAATCTGCCGTGGCTACAATATCTGCCGCTTTAATATCCGTGATAACACTTTTAGGTCCGCTTACATAAACCGAAATTTTACTGCCATCTGTAATCTCATACGTATAGCCCTTATCCGTAAGACTTTCTGTATTAATCAGCTGCACCGGAACGGTACTGATTGTCACCCCCATGGTCGGGTCGTAAATATTGACAATAATCGTCCACAATACAATTGCGCATAAAGCTGACAGGATTTTCAGGCTGAAATTTCTAAATATCTTTTCTTTCATTTTTCAACCTTCCTCTCCAAATCTTAAACGACTTGACATCTACTGTTTTCTTGCGCAGATACTCCAGCTTATTTCTTAAAGAATCCCTGTCAATGTCGCGGATAATTGAACCGCCCACCGCCACGGATACTGCACCGGTTTCTTCTGATACAATAATTGTAAAGCTGTCGGTGCCTTCACTGATGCCGACACCCGCACGGTGTCTGGTTCCCAGTTCCTTACTTAAGTTTGAATTATCTGACAGCGGAAGATAACACGTTGCCGCTACTACTCTGTTGCCCCGCACAATTACCGCGCCGTCATGCAACGGTGTATTATGTTCAAATATATTAATGAGCAGCTGGCTTGTTACAACACCGTCTACCTCGATACCGGTGCGGACATATTCCTCCAGAACCATATCCTGCTCGATAACGATTAATGCACCGGTCCGCACCGCTCCCATTTCATAAGCGGCACGGACAATCTCATCGGCTGTTTTGCTGCTGAAGCGTTCACCCTTTTCCCAGCCTTCACCAAAGTTAAACAGTCCGACAACCAGTTTTTTACGCCCGAGCTGCTCTAACGCACGCCGCAGCTCCGGCTGGAAGATAATCACCAGCGCAATAATGCCGACACTGATGGTTTTTCCCGCAATCCAGAGAATTGTCTTTAAATTCAGTATATATGCAAACAGCGCAAATAATACTACAATGATAATTCCCTTGAGCAGCGCCCATGCTTTTGTATTTTTAATCCACACCAGAATGTTATACAGTACCACTGCAATAATGATAATCTCAATGACATCTGTCCACCCAATCCGTGGAATATATAATTTTGATAAATAATCGCTGAAAAAATTATTCCATGCTGTCACATACTCACCTCATTTCTGTTCCTTCCGGTCTTTACTCATTTTACCGCTTATAGCTTTTTTAAATATTTTCGTCATCCTGTTCTGATGAAGTCATATCACTGATGTCATGCGCCTTTTTCGTCTTTCTCGCATTAATCTGCTTGACCTTGACTTCGGCATTGACAATATTAATTTTCGGAACAGCTTTTACGTAATAATAGTACTCATCATCTTCATACTGTACGTATTCCGTTCTGGAATAATCCACACTGAAAAACAAAATCTGGCACAGATACCCTACAACCCCGCCAAGCACGGTTCCCACAATCATCAGAATCAGATTGATTTTGGCACCTGTCACTAAAATTCCTGCAAGCAGTACGATAAACTGTACCACAATCCCTGCCGCAATGGCATAGGTCCACGCATTATCAATCTTTAGCCGTCTGACTGCATATACTGCCGTAATCGTAACAACCATTGCAATTACAAACAGAATCATTTCTTTATTATTAAACAGACTTTCTACAATATACGAAATCTGCTGCATACTGTCATTGACTGACTTTGTCGTCAGTGCCGTTTCATATTCACTGGCTGTCTTAATAATGTAAAAAATAATCACACCAAATGCCGCCGGAATCATGGCGAATGCGTTAAAGCACAGCCCCGCCGCAATTGGAAGCAGGTACGGCATTTTTATCCAGCAAAGCAGTACCGTAATCACTAAAAGATACCCCTGCTTCGGTGTAAAACGGTAATACAGCAGATACATTAAAAGCACGATTCCCAGTACAATCAATGCAAATTCCGCAGAAATCGCATATAAATGAACCAGCATAAATACCGATAAGAAAAATATCATAAATCCATTTGGAAGAAAGGCACACAATACTGCCATTGCCACGGCTATCAGCGGATTTTTCAGCTTTGACATATATCCGATGCTTGCATTGAGCATCAGAAAAGAAACCAATGCCATCACAAACCGTACTGCCGGAACCAGATACGTATCGTATTTATTATAGAATTTCTTAAATCCTTCCTTTAATTCCAGTAAAAAAACCATGTGAGTCCTCCAATACTATTTTTTCTTTCTCTGGCTGTCGTAAAAACGTTCCAGCTTGTTCAGTCTTGAAAAATACTTTTTCAGACCTTTCCGCGAATGATTATACTGATAGGCATAAACCATTGCCGCAATGATGGTATATACAATTAACATCAGGATATAATATATTCCCAGTCTTTTTCCCACTGCCGCATAATCGAGCGAATTAATGTCGGCAACCAGTTTTTCAAGGTTGCATAACACATACAGTATCACCATGATTATATATGCAAATGTTGTTGCAATTAATGTACGGAGTACACCAAACGCTACATAATCCCCCTTAAAATAGCGGGAATTTTTAATCATCTGCCTGCCTTCGTTTTTTTCATAAATTGCCATTTTCGTCATCATTTTAATCTTATTTTCATTCAGCAATTAATTCACCTCACTGCAAGTCATATTAGTGTAAGCATATCATATTTTTGTCTAATTGTATATTACTATTTGCGAGTGACCGCCATTCGGGGCTACAACAATTCGTACCCGTCTGCCTTCTGCCGTAAAAGTTCTGTCTGTGTTGGCAGAAAGATAATTGCTCCACACCTGTCCGTACTCGTCCGGAAGCAGTCTGGCAAGCACCGTCTGAATCCTGCTGTCAAATGTGCCGCTTCTCTGCTTGATATAGATAATGGTTACATTCGGCTGTGTGATGATTTCTCCATAATATGTATCATTTTCTTCGCATACATAAACATTGGAATAACGCTGTGTAAATC
>ERZ780185.1044-NODE-1044-length-13075-cov-6.086866_pt1 | contig 13075 bp, 11 predicted proteins | sample MGYA00511365_ERZ780185 | MGnify/ENA primary metagenome ERZ780185 (study PRJEB29588, sample SAMEA2151606) | human gut metagenome | biome: human gut; feature: human-associated habitat; material: faeces | place: Denmark | collected 2008/2010 ...
CACGAACTCATTCATGCTTTGGCAGTTGTCGGCGGCGTACCACTGTTCGATCCTTCTTCTGGTTCCCGGCTGCATTCTCAGAGCCAGCCGTTCTCTGGTTTCATTACCCATAAATTCCTCCATTTCTCTGTAAGACATCCTCGAAAAGCCCTGCAGCACGGGACTTTTCGGGAAAGCTGATGTCAGCCGCGCTTTTTTCGCTCCTCAAAGACGCCAGCCGCGCTTTTCCGAAGCTGCCCGCACTGCGGGCAGAAGTGGCGGCTGCGGCGGCGCTTGCGACGCCATGCCTTTATCCTGCTTTTTCTTTCGTCCCGCAAAAGTCTGCCGAAAACGGCTCACATCCGGCTTCAATCCCCTGGTCGGGACTGGGACTCGCTTCTTCCCGGAAAGGCGCACACAAGGCGTTCTGGCGACCCTGGGCGTTGGACTTTTTGAGGAGTTCTGCTACACGATAGCGGGCGGTAGCCTCCTCCACCTGCCGGAGCTGCCGCTCATAGAATGCTTCGAGTACACCTTGGATAGGGCGAACGGTGTAGAGCAGATTTCCGTTCAGGGGTCTGCCATCTTTGCTTCGTACCATCGTCGGCTCCGTGTAGATGAGACCTTTCTCCTCCAGCTGCCGCACATACTTTGCCACCGTATTTTCACTCATGCCGATCGCATGGCCGATGGTTTTGTAACTGGGGTAGCACTGATAGGTTTCACGGTTCTCGCACCGGAGCAGATAGGAATAGAGGGAGATCTCACGAAAATCCAGACCGATGCTGAATATCTCGTTTGGTACCATAAAATAGTTTTTCTCTGCACTGCGCTTGGGCCATTTGTTGAAACTCAATTCATACCTCCTGTATTGTCGTAGAGTCCGATGACGCTCACACAGGGAACAGAAAAATTTTCATTGCTTTTCTGCTGTTTACCTGATATACTTTTATCAGTAGATTTGTGCGTGCCTGTGTGTGCGCCGAGCCGCCGGACTGTTGCCGCAGTCGCGGCGGTTTTTATTTTGCGGGTGTGTTGTGTGATCCACATTCCTCCTTTGCCCTCATCTGTAAACTATCTTTTTCACCTCCTCCGTGTTAGAATAAAAAGAGACCGTGCTCCCGGGAGCACGGCCAGAGATGGAATGACCTTCCGAGCGGATTGCCGTATGGCGGAGAGCGCTCATGCTCTCATAGATGCTCTGTCGAAGGCCATGTGGATTCGTCGGCGCGGATACCGTGCCGTACCGAACCAGGGGCAACCTCACCCGGGTGAAATTGTCCTTCTATTATTACTTAGAGAAAATTCGCAAAATCGGAAGGTCTGGAATTGTAAACTTTTTGTGAATGCAGAAAGGGTGGTGAGTTCATGTCCTTCAAGGATACCCAATCTTATAAAGGGCTTCAGGCAGATTGGCACTGGATACACGAAATGGACCCGGAAGCTGCCGCCGCTGCAGACCAGTGGGTGAAGGAGCATCCGGAGGAGTGGAAGGAGCTGGAGCATATGCTCTACTACAGCGAGGCGAACTTTCGCAAGCGTGTAGCACCAGATACTCTGGAGGATGTGGATATAAAACAGCCCCAATCTTACAATCCGGAAGCGTTCCTGCCGGAGGAAGTACGCAATGCGATTTACAATGACAGACGTTGGTTTGACCGAAGCAAGTATCTGCCGGAGGGTTCTGATGAAGATACCTTCATGTATTTGGACACCCAAATCTATGACGCCCTGCATGCACTGACCGAACTGCAGAGGGAGATTTTGTTCCGCACGGTCATCAATGGTGAATCCACTGAATCCGTCGCACAGGACAAACAGTGTTCGTCCAGAAACATCCGGGATATCCGAGCCCGTGCGCTTCGACAGATACGGGCCAAAATCAAAAGACGTGAAGGCTACGGCAGACCCGACGTTGTCATCATTATTTTGCTGTTTATGCTGCTTGTTGGTGTTCCGCTTGCTTGCTGGGGAGAACAACTTTGGACCGCATATCCCTGGCTGGAGCCTGTGGCTGCAGTGCTTAGCGCATTGGTTGTGGCTGTCATGTTCCAAAGTTCCCTTCGCAGAGAAGCAGAAAGGCTGCTGCGCCAGCATTGGGCCAGCCTGAATGGATCGCAGAAAAAAGAATAATTACAAAAGAGGGAGTAAAACATTTTCGGTGTTTCACTCCCTCTTAGTATGTGGTGACAATTTGCATTATGGTCATAAGGGTCAGTCTGATAAAAAGGTTCTCCCCCCACACAGCATATGAGAAAATCCCATTTATACTTCAATGCTCCCTGTAGCATCTCGTGAAAAAATCGCTTTAATTAGCGCTGCTATAATGCAGGGATATATTCTTGCAGTTTCATTAGAGATTGTCCAAACTTGGTTGTTTTCGTCGGGATCTGCACCGTGGTCTGCCGCATTGCGGACTTGTCCAACGAATTCAATCATCCCTCGATGTTTTTTCGAAATGTGTGCAGATAATGCATCTCGCTTTTGCAGTATCCCATTTCTACCGCTTAAAGAGACTCCTTTTCTTACTGCAAAATCAGCTAAAAAAGATTCAAATGCATTTGCCGCACAAACAACGATAGAACGAACATCCATTGTCCCAGAATGAGTTTTCTGCAATGCCTCAACCAAAGGGGCAAACACATTGGATGTATTAACAAAAGTATACAGATTTTCCCCCCAATACGTACGCAACGAGTTTTCGGTAATGTTTGCCGAGCGAAGCGCAGCTTCAATAATACCTACAGCATCCACATCCTCAACAAAGCTATATAAGTTTGCGCCTTCGCTTTTAAGCGCCTTTGCGTAGGTAGCAATGCTTATAAGCGTATTTTTCACGTCTCTCTCGTTGGAGGTCATCATATGTAGGGTTTTCGTTTGGCGACAAGCAAGCTCAATGGATTTTGTAAAACCGTATCGTGTCTTGAATGTATTATATGGAGCATATTGCTCCAAAATCAAGCGCATAAACACGGCCTTCTGCTCGTCTGATGATGCAGATACAAGCTTCCGGGCCAAAAATGATGGAGACCCATAACAGCCTCGTGAACTATCAAACACAATTAACTGAAGTTCACATGCCATCTGAAGTGCCTTAAGAACCTGATCGTCAGTTGCTATTCCCGTGAACTCTGCGATGAAATCCTTTGCCGCTTCAGAGCCTTTTGCGATGACAGCATCAACAACTGCAACAATATCCTCAGCAGTAGTAAGCACTATGTTATAACTCATACTGCACCTACTTTCTCTGTTATGAATAGCTTAATCATTCAGACAACTCGTAAAGCAGTTGACTAATTTTTTCGCCGAGTCCATCAATATCTGCTGGTGTACAGTTGATATTGATGTTGATGACAATAGAGTTCTTTGCCGAAATTGTTGCAACGGGAAGCGCTTGTTGGGCAACTGGTTCTGAATGCGTTTGCTCAGCAGATATGGTATTTGATGCAACAGATACTCGGGCAGAGCTTGGTTCATCCAGGACAGATAGCTTGCCGTCAACCTCTGACAATACCCCAACACTCTTAAAAATTTCAATCAGTGCTCCAGCTCCTGCGCGAGATTCCTTAGCATCTTTGAGTCCTGAAGAATAAATAATGTGATTAATGAAACTCGAACGATCCATGCCATTACGAATTCGGACAGCAGACAACATCCGGTTTAAAAAATCAACTTCAGCAATAATCTCTTTCCAAATCCGTTCAACTTCATCTGTAATTTTTGAGGTATATGCTCGTCCTAAAGCGCGTCCCGTTTCGGTTGCTGCTTTTTTATTGCCCTCCGTGATCAAACCCACTTGTACCATAAAACCATTGTTCTTGCTTACAATAGTACGAGGTACTCCAGTGGCTTGGGTTATCTCGTCCAATGATAGTGCGGTTCCTTCTTTCGTATTCGCATACGCTTGGAACAGTTTAATCAGCTCCTCATACGATGAGCACGGAAGTTTAAAGGTCTCTGCCATTTTCTATTCCTCCAATTCTTTTATTTGATGATATTTCTGTTGAAACATCAAAGCTACAAGCACCTAAATTATTATTCGCAACCGTATTAGTATTCAAAGCTTTGACGCTAAATTTAATGCAACAATATTGACTATATCGAGTGTCATTAGATTCACGAAAAACTTAGCGTTTCCATGAAGAACAGATTTTGTACATTACACATTTAGCTAAATTGTATTTGCAGAGATTATTTGTTAATTTAGTATTCTCCAAACCTTTTTGCCAACTGCATAAACGACGAGTTTGGCATTACCTGCTTGGACGGGATAAACAGATACCGCCACTGTTTATAGCCGTTGGCTTTGCCCCAGCGAGAGGCGACTTCACAATATTGGATGCCACGCTTTTTCTTCGCAATCACATCCGGGGCATTCAGCTTGTCCTCACCCTTGACCTCTACAAGATAAATGGTGTTCTCGGTTTCTACCACAAAGTCTGGCTCATAGTTATGACCGCGGTTATAGGTGATATTGAACTCCTGCGGAGCAGGGCGGAGCCAATTCTGTACATCATCTGATTCCGTTTCCAGGATCCGTGCCAACAGCAACTCTGGGCGGCTATCAAATTTAGCGGAGCTGAACACGCCTCGTTTGATTCCCTCAAACAGTACGGACTGGATGTTTTCTGTATACGCATCATAGAACAAGTTTACACGCTGAGAACAGCTATAGGACTGCTGCAGATTATACGTTCTTGTCCCAACCACTTCTTCTTGCAAAAAGCCATTTTCATAGTAGAAGTGCTGGAGCATTTGTTTATAGATTTTATTGCCAATATCCCGCTTGTACATCATAATGATGTTTTGCATTCCGTTTGTGCCATATCGGGTTTCGTAATGGTCGCAGACCTGAGTAATCAGTTTGAACAGCAGTTTGGAACACTTTTCGTAATCGATTTCCGGCTTTGCACGCAGCTGTTCCAGTATGACCTTTTTCGGATTGTAGCCCTCAAAATCGATTGCATCGCCCTTGATGCGCTGCCGGTCCTGCATATCCTCCAGATTCTGAACGAGCAGCTCATTCTTGATCGGCACATGGGTAAAATCTGCCATGTCCAAATCAAAGTCTACGAACACATATTCCTCAACACCGGCATCCGTTACCTTGATACGGGGAATCGGAATAAATTTGTTCACGGCAGCTCTGTGCGTTTCCTCGGTTTGGTAGAGCATCCATGCTGCCAGCGGCATTTCATTCTCCTTGAAGGTCTGTCCCAGATCCTTATCCTCAGCGACCTTCTGTTTGACTGTTTCTACAATTTGCTGTGCCTGCACAGGGGTGACCGTATGCGCCGGGGTATGCTGAATGTGCTGTTCAACCTCTGCTTTGATCAAGTCAGCTGCCTTCTTGATCAGTGCATCTGTGGTATCCGTCTTTTCAATTTGAGTATGAGCATACGCTTTTTCCAGCTCGGCATCCGGATTGGTTTCTATTGTCAGCTGAGTATAGACCACTTCTTCGGGCTTGATTTCTTCTGCTTTAATGACATTCCCAGCCTTAAAAATAGAATCACCCTTCTGTGCCTCCGCCAGAATATCATTGAATTTATCATGGGCAGTCAGCATGACGGCATCCACATCCCGATCACCGGTGCGCTCTCCATAGGGTAGGCGCAAGCCGCGACCGACCATCTGCTCTCGCAGAATTTTGGATGCGGCCGTCCGAAGCGGAACGATGGTATAGAGGTTGTTGACGTCCCAACCTTCTTTGAGCATATTGACATGGATCACGATCTCCACCGGATTTTCCGGATTTTCCACATCCAGAAGCAGACGAGTGTTCGCTTCGGTCTCTGCGCCTTTCTGTTTAGAGTGGACGATGATTGTTTTGTTGCGATATGCGCCACTACGGAATTCGTCTGACTTTACGAATTGCTCCACCCAGGTTGCGTGATCCGTATCCTTGCAAACTACGAGCATAAACGGCTTCACCACAGGCTTACCGTGATTGGCAGCGTAGACTTCCAATTTGCGCTTTGTGCTTTCGTGGCAGGTGATGCCGTCCAGCAGCATCATTTTATCCAGCTGTTCATTACCGAAGTTATAGAAATCTATGTCCGAGCGGGTCACGGCATATGGGGTGCGGGTATAGCCATCCTCGATCGCTTTGGACAGCGGGTACTCATATACCACATTTTTGAACGGCACCTGCTTATTCCCCTTGGTCACCAATGGTGTCGCTGTCAATTCCAATCCCAGCAGCGGATGCAGCTCGTTCAGTGCCTGCGCACCTTTTTCTGCCCGGTAATGGTGCGACTCATCCATAATGAGCACAAGGTCCGGTAAGTCAGACAACGCCTGATAGAACGAGTCCCCAATGAGCTCGTTCACTTTTTTCATATTTGCGCCCTCTTTGTTGAACTTATCGATGTTATACACGAAGATGTGGACATCGGATTCAAACAGGGAGAGCGTTTTTTCACGGTAATCGTCATCCGTAATGATCTGCGGCAGCGTGCTGAAACAGCCAAGCCCCTTGAACACATACTTGGTGCTGTTGTTATCACTGAGATCCCTTTTGAGTTTTTCAAAAATCGTGGTATTGGGAGCAACCACGAAAAAGTTCCTGATATGGTGCTGTGTGTAAAGGTAGGCGATAAAGGCTCCCATTAAACGGGTCTTGCCGACACCGGTCGCCAGAGCAAAAGTCAGGGACATAAAGTCACGCTCAAAATCGGAGCATATCGGATACATAGCGTGGACAGCACCCAGTGCCGCTTTCAGATTCATGCCTTTTCGGAGCTGTACGGCGTTGGTGATTTCTTCAAGAATCTTCAATGATTGCGTCTGTGGCTTGCGGAGAGACATGACACCGCTGATATAATCCGTGGTATAGAGCGGAAAATCGTTAGACATTCTCTGCCTCCTCGTCGCAGTCATCATACACCGGCGGGTGTACGATATTCAGGTTGTAATCCGCTTTGCCGAACTCGCAATGTTCCAGCAGCATTTGCGGGATTTTCTTCACCGTGATGTTGTCGTAAGCCTTGTCCAGCCCGCTGTCAAAGGAACGGCAAGCGATAATCAGGTACTCGCCCTCCTCCATGGTGTCCTTGATGGAGTCCAGATAGGGGCTGTTCAAGTGGCGGGTAGTCACAAAGAGATAGCTGTTCTCGTTGCCTACAGACTGTTTCCAGAACAGGTCTCCGTCCGGCTGATAGCGGAATCCCTCGTGCAAGGCCACCGCTGCTGCCAGCATATTGGCATCATAGTCCTCGTTGATGACATATTCATCAAAGGGGTCTTTGTTAATGAGCGTGGGTGCTACCTCATAGAAGCGGTCCCCGCCGCCCCCCTGCCAATCAACAGATTTTGTAACACCTGACTTGTCTTTATCTGAAATTAGCGCATCAATCCGTGGTTTACAGTGGGTATATGCCTGTTCTCCCATTTCAATGCCAATCCAACGACGTTTCATTTTGTGGGCAACTGCAATAGTTGTTCCAGAGCCTAAGAACGAATCCATCACCAAATCCCCCTCACTTGTTGCGATTTCCAAGACTCTCTTAATCAAATGCTCTGGCTTTTTACCCTTTGGGAAAGAAACATTACCTTCTTTATGAAGATTGTTGGACAGAATATCATCCCACAATGTTGTTAGTGGCTCGGCTGATACCAATTCACCATCGATGAGTCTAAGCTTATCTTTATAGAACAAAATTCGCTCCCCGCTAATGAAATACATATCGGGGTTATTCTCACGATGTAAGTATAATATTTCAGTTGGCTTGTCTCTCGAAGCCAGCACCGCTTCTTGCACTTCTTTACCTACGCTCTTCATATCGGGTCGCGCGGTACGAATTACAGAAATGGCATTGTTAATAACAAACTGATCCAACAAAGTAGGATTATTCTTTACGCATTTACGAGCTGTAGGTAGATCAATCTCATTTGCTTGCGCAAATGCTTCTATTAGCGTAATAATGTTCCAATTCGCATAGTTATCATGAATATTTGTAATAAATTTAGTATATCTGTCATCACGGTCACGTTTTGTATACACACGATTTGGATTCCAGAATTCCTTTCTCTTGGAATACATTAGAATGAAATTTGTTGTAGTAACGCAGCCAGGGTTAATTGCCTTATGACCGGTGGCTGCCCCTTGCTTAAAGGTAATCAAGTATAGGCGATTTCGCTTTCCAAATATTTCGTCCAGAAGGAGTGTTAAATACGGGAGGTTCTGATCATCAATATGGACGAACAGCGTTCCATCCTCTTTTAAAAGAGTATGGATAATTTGCAAACGGCTTCGCATTAAATCCAGCCATATTGACATTTCGAGGTTATCATCATAGTTTTCGAATGCCTGCCCAGTATTAAATGGTGGATCGATATAGATGCACTTTACCTGTCCGGAAAACTTGCTTTCCAGCGCTTTCAGTGCCAGCAGGTTATCCCCATGGATCAGCATATTCTGCGTATCCGGGTCGGCGGCAGTGTTGGAAAGCTCCGTATTTTCAATCAGCAAACGAGGCTCGACCCGAATCGGCTCATCCTTGCCATACCAGGTCAGTTCCAGCTTATTGGCCATATTTCTGCCACCCTTCCTTTGCTGCAAGTGCTGCAAACTGTTTCTCTAAATTATAACGAATATCGGAATCTGTTGCCTGCTCAAAGGGGCGAATAACCGTTGTTGGCAGCGCCTTGATTGCGGCAAAAATCTCCGGGTGTTTTGCGTTGTTCTGCATAATCTGCAGTTGCGCAGAGCTGCGGTCAAACGGGGATTTCTGAAGCTCGTCCCATGTGTCCAGAACATCCTTTTCCAAATCCGTAATATATTGTTTCTGCCGCAAATAGGCAATCAATAAACTGTAATCCATCCGTTATCCTCCTCCGTGTCCGTTGCTTGCGAGGTCCGTATCAGCAATCAGTTGAACTTTTTCAACTGCTGCTATGTTGCTGTTTTCCTCTCGTTCCAAAGCCTCATCCAGCTTGTACATCAGCATACTGGCAAATATTAACTGCCGTGCTGCATTCTCTGCTGTAATGGAATCATTTTCGTGGGCCTTTGGGTTTCGCAAGGCAGCCGCTGCTCCGGCAAACATATCCATAAATCCTCGTTGAACATTTTCACCTGTATCCGTTGAGGTATCTGCAATCACTATCTTAGGAGATTTGGCCGAAAAAACTGTTTGCATAAGAGGGTAACCATCCAACTGCTTTCCGTCCTTTCCTCTAAGCTCCGGGAAAAGCTTTTTGACTCTGGCATTTATTTCGATAAAGGCACTGCGCGCAGATTCAAAATAATGGCCATCTTGATACAGTGACCGTGCCACCCGAATAATATCCGGGTGAACCAGCTTCCAGTCAACCGCAAAACGGAGTCCCAGTTCCCTGCGCTTCAAGGCATCTAATTGAATCAAAATTGTGTTGCCTTCTCCCACAGCCATTCTCTGCGTTGAGATGTAAACAAGATTACGGGAAATGATTTTCCACTCGTCACTCTCTTCAAAGTGATTTTCGTAAATGTACTGAATTAGGTCACTATGAAATTGAATATACTCCGGCGTATCGAAGCGAACTGGTGTTTTAATGGCAAAAAGGTTTTTCATCTGCCCAATTAAAGAATCAATTGTAATCATTGCGTGACTCCTTTCCGCGCCATGTTAGTTCCAAATGTTGGATATTGTATTCCCTTCGGTTTCTGTACACAGCACGCAACCGCCTCGAAAGGCTTTGTTTGTAATAAATATCACTCACACAGTCTCTGATACGCCTTGCGAACAGTTTGCGCCATCAAGATTCTACGCTGACTCAGAAACTCAATGTATTCCATACCTTCGAAGTTTTTTGGCAAAGCATGTTCCTCACATGCTTTGCGGTAACCATCTTCACCAAGTTTTTGGCGGTAATGATAGACATAGTCTTGAGGGGCTTTGTCCGAAATCTCAATATTGGTGGCGTAGTCGAGATAGGTGAAATTTGCAATCTGGTTTCTGTCACGGTCACTGGTAAACCCAATTCCAGACAGATAGTTCTTTGGGAAGATATGGTGCCTATCAATCGCATTCTTTGTTCCGCTGGATCCCAAAATAAAGTATTTGGATACCGGAGTATTGCTGAACAGCATGGGTATATTGAGTACAATCTGAGCTGCCACATATCCATACCATGCAGGCGAAATAGCTGCCGCACTGTTCAGCTCATTAGGCAGAGTCAAACTAAAGTAATCGTCCGTAAATCGTGTTTCGATAACACGGTCAATATAAGCGATGAATTCACCTGCAGTATGAACATCACGCAAATCCGCAAATTGTTTCTCTACTTCAGACTCCGTAGAACCGGTGTAGAAATATGTAATGGTACTCATAAAGAACCACTTACTAATACACTTTTTGAGTTGTGCAGCATCCAGCTTATAGTCATACTTAGCAATCAGGTAAAGAACATAACTGAAAACAATCGCATTGGAGGAGGCAATCAGCTTGTCACTGATATATCCAGCCTCGGCTACGATGTTGATAAAGTTGTGCCAGTTATTCAGGTTCATTACCTTATCCAAAGAATCCTTGAAAATTTGGAGATTATCATGACGCACCTCATCGGAGAACTTTCCGGTTTCCAGATTCTTGCCTCGCAACAGCATATAGGCATATTTCAGCCGAGCACGTTTAAAGCCGAAACCGACGGCCATGCGAATCAGATGAGAAGGCTCGATTGCCAAAAGCGTGTTGTATGAGGTATTGGCAGCTGGGATTCTGGACGCTGCCGCAAACGTATTAATCTTATCGCTGGTTTCGTTCTCATAAACAGAGATCAGTGTCTGGATGAAGTTATTCTCCGTCAAGCTCTGACCACCAGAGTTGACCCGGACAAAAATATCTGCGACATTTTCCTCATCTGCGTTATAGCTAATCTCCAAAGTAGGCAGAGAATAATCGGACAGATTCAGTAGAGCATTGATGCTATCTTCGATTCTATCTTCTTCCTCGTCTGTTAACAGCGGAAATTCCTTCTTACTACGGCCTTCGTTAGCCTCCCTGATAAAATGACGCCGCAGAGAACTGATGGAATTATCCTCTTTTGCCAGAAAAACATCACTGATGCGGCTGATCCACTCAGTGTCCTTTTCATATGCCTGAGACCATACGGCAAATTCACGAGTCAGCGGATTATAGGAGATTTTGATCTCACGATCTGCAAAGTTCTTGTCTTTCACCTTAACAGCAAACATAGCTGCAACAAGGGCGGTCAGTCGCTGCTGTCCATCAATGACAAGTTCTTTGGGTTCTTCGTAAGTCTTTGAGTTATCACCGATTGTACTCTTTTTGCTTTCGTAATCCGCCGGAGACTCCCAAAGCATAATGTAGCCAATAGGATACCCTTTGAGCATGGAGTCAAAAAGTTCACGGACTTTATTATCTTTCCAAACAAACGGACGCTGAAGATCAGGTAAACCGATACGACCATTGCGCACATCCTTGACCAAATCTCCTACTTTACTGGGGATATTCTTGAACAATTCATTTCCCATACGGAACCTCCGGAAAACTTCATTTTGCTTGCTGCAATTTCTCTCTAAAAGTCTACCATAAGTGGTGTCCGTTATAGTGGACACTTAGGATTTCAATTTGTATGTTCTATTGCGGTTGCCGCCTTCGGTAATAATGATTTCTTCTTTCACCATTTTTGTAAGCACTGCTCTGGCACGAGGACTGCTGATCTCCAACAGATCCGCAATCGTTTTACAATCCGCTTGAATCTCGTGGGTCAAGTATTCGATGACGGATTGTTTTTGCCTGCTGTAAATTGTGGAATTGCTTGCTTTTATCGCTTGCTTTTTATCGCTTGCCTTTTCAAAGGCGAGCGATAAAATTGTCCGCTCTGGCTCCAGTTGCTCTGTAATCTCCGGAGTTGTCCAATTTTGCTCGCGCCAGACGCGGAAGATATTCGGAATGCCGCTACCAGCACGCTCACCAATATCAATCAGGTTGAACATCTTCAGCATCGTTCCGTTCCGCGGATCAGAAACACCACCGCTTTTTGCGGCATCAATTTCGATGCGGAAGCTGCCCGGATTAGACATCGTAATGCTGTTACGCTTTTTGACGATGACCAACCCCTGTCTGCCGTAGTAATCGGCATTCACCAAACAGTTAGCCAGTGCTTCACGCAGTGCCTGATGCACTGGGGTATCATCTATACGGGTACCACCGTCCATTTTGAAGGGCACCTTAATATCCTGAATCAGCTTGTTGTAGACCCGGAAATAGAAGTCATACACATTGCCGCTCCAGTCGCCGGAGGAAGATATGATACGGTCAGTCCAACGGGTATCAGCGTCATACTGTTCCTGATAGTCCAGAAAGTAAGCGTTGAATTCCCGCACAATATCGTATTCGTTGCCGAACATGAGAAGTCCGGCAGAAGTGGGATGCTTTTTCCCATCAGAGCCGATGCCCACGGCACCCAGCTTCAGGAGGAAATCTTCATCCTCCAAGGCTTCCCACACATGGCCGGGACGGGAGAGGCGCATCCTCTGGCGATAGCTGCGGACGCTCTCCTGATTGAACACTGTCAAGTCCATCTCGTTCAGAACCAGCATATCCTGCGTCTTTACCGATGCATCGCGCACCATGGCCTGATATTCTTCCTTGGTGCAGCGGTAGTCACCCTCTCCGTTGCGGCGATAGGTGCAGAGAGGGTTACCATCTACATAAACCGGCTTATAAGAGCGCTCTGCACGGGGAACATTGATGACCACAATATGGTTGCCATCCACCTCCTGGACAAATACGTCCTTGGAGGACAGCACATTAACGCTGGTCTTATTGGGGTTATTGACGATGTCCCAGAACTCCTTAATGAGTCTGTCAGGGTCGGGCAGATCTACCGTGTGCAGGGATTTATCCGCCCATTCTTCCACTCCCAGCAGGATAATACCGCCGTGGGTATTGGCAAAGGCGGAATAGGTTTCCCAAATGCTTTTGGGCAGACCGCCAAGGGCTTTCTTCGCCTCAATGCGGTTGTTCTCCCGATATTGCTCGATTTTGGAAAAGTCAATCATGCTGCTCCTCCTTCACCAATTCGATGATGTCGCAGAAGTCGCAATCCAGCACGGTACAGATTTTCATCAGGATTTCTGTACTGA
>ERZ780185.1065-NODE-1065-length-12904-cov-1.977041_pt1 | contig 12904 bp, 8 predicted proteins | sample MGYA00511365_ERZ780185 | MGnify/ENA primary metagenome ERZ780185 (study PRJEB29588, sample SAMEA2151606) | human gut metagenome | biome: human gut; feature: human-associated habitat; material: faeces | place: Denmark | collected 2008/2010 ...
GAACCATCATAAGCCAATCTGCTGGTATTCCATGCGCAGATTCTGGATACCCGCATCCCTTTCCTGTGTGCCTGATGTTCACAACACTTCTGGATATCTCTTTTTCTCCACAGGTGCAGTTTCTGTTTTTTCTTTCCCGATATCTTCCCCTGCATCTCCAGATACTCGAACACGATCACATCTGCATGGTTTTCTTCCGCATATCTTACAATCGCACCTGCAGTCTTTTTACCCAGTTCTGTGTTCAGACGTTTCGTATATGCCCATCTTCCCTGTGTCTGCGCAGAGCCATGTTCCCTCTGGAATCTGCGGATCCGTCCCAGTGTGCGGTAACTGGGATGATCTATGAATCTTCTTCCCAGGACAGTTCCGTCTGCCCGCATGATAGTACAGACTGCATCCGTATTGATCCCTAAGTCCACGCTGCAGATAATCTGTTCTTTCACAGGTGTTTTGGTAAGTGTTACTTCCTCTTTATAGGAAAAACGCAAAAAATACTTCTGGTGTCTCTTTTCCAGAGTCGGGGCAGATGCCTTTTTCCCTGACCAGCATTTTCTCAGATATTCCATATCTGTATGCTCCAGACGTACACAGGACCATTTCCAGTCATGACCGTCATAGAGTTTCAGGTATGCTTCGTCTTTCCCTTCCGCGCCTTCACGATACATGACATCACGGTAGAAGACCGGCATGGCGTGGTTTTCATATACAAGCTTTGGTTTCCCGCTCTTTCCGTCTGTCTTTTCCCATAGATCCAGCCGTGTTTTATAAGAGGATACTGTCCCCAGTGCATGCTGGATGGCAGATCTGCGCAGATAGGAAGGCATCTTTGGGAACCGGATATCAAAATCAAAACAGGCATGGTTTTTCTTCGTAGTATGTACCAGATGTTCTGCAGCATTAAAACGCCTCTTTGCATCCGGGATTTCTGCTAATTCTTCCCATACCTGCACATAAATCCCAATCAGATAGCTGACAGCAGAACGGTAGATCTCCAGTGTCTGGCGGATCGGGATATTCTGTTTTCGTAATTCTACGCCATAGCTGGATATTATCTGCATTTTTATTTCTCCCTGATAACTCTTTTCTCAGATTCTGTTGTTTTTTCTACTACCCATGGTTATATTTTAGCACATATAGTGCCAAAAGTAAACATGTGTTCTTTCTTTGAGTAAAAAATTTGCGCGTCTAACTCATCACTACTACAATATATTTATGGGTAATCCCCTTACTTCCAGTAAGGATTTATCCATCTCATTACTTAAACTGTTAGAATGTAGGATGCAATGGTATATCGACTTCATCACTTGGACCTCGCGTCCGTACTTTAGACTGATAACCGGCTCCTCATTCACAGTGTTCGTTTTATGCAGGTTGAATCACATTAGGTGCATTCGTGTCACACACAGTAGTTTGAACAGGTAATGAGTAAAACTGGTATTTATCCATTGTAATATTTTTTAAGGAGTGATAAATTTATGAACGCAGTAGGTATCGATGTTTCAAAAGGTAAAAGTATGGTTACAATTCTGAGACCATTTGGGGAGATTGTATCCTCTCCTTTTGAGATTAAGCACACATCCAGTGATATCCATTCACTTATTAAACTTATTCATTCTATCGAAGGTGAATCCCGGGTTGTAATGGAACATACCGGCCGCTACTACGAAGCACTTGCTCACCAGCTTTCAGCAGCAGATCTCTTTGTCAGTGCTGTTAATCCCAAGTTGGTCAAAGATTTTAATAACGATTCTCTTCGCAAAATCAAGTCCGACAAAGCTGATTCTGTCAAGATTGCCCGCTACGCTCTTGACAAATGGCAAAGTCTTGAACCGTATAGTAGTACAGATGAATTACGCGCTCAGCTAAAGGTCATGAATCGTCAGTTCCATTTCTATGTGAAACAAAAAACGGCTATGAAAAATAATCTTATTGGCCTCATTGACCAGACCTATCCAAATGCAAATACTTATTTCAATAGTCCCACCCGCAGTGATGGTTCCCAGAAATGGGTTGATTTTGTCTCTACATACTGGCATGTAGATTGCATTCGTAAAATGTCTCTAAACGCTTTTGTTGAACATTATCAGAACTGGTGCAAGCGCAAAAAATATGCCTTCAATAAATCAAAAGCGGAAGAAATTTACACCAAAACAAAGGAACTTGTTCCAGTATTTCCTAAGAATGAAATAACCAAACATATCATCAGACAAGCTATCGATCAGCTCAACAGTACTTCCGTTACTGTCGAAACAATACGCACTCTCATGAACGAGACTGCCTCAAAGCTTCCTGAATACTCAATTGTCATGCAGTTTAAAGGGATTGGTCCATCTCTCGGTCCACAGCTTATGGCTGAGATCGGTGATGTAACCAGATTCACGCATAAAGGAGCCCTTACTGCATTCGCCGGAGTTGATCCTGGGGTAAACGAATCTGGTTCCTATGCACAAAAAAGCGTCCCAACATCCAAACGTGGATCTTCAAATTTAAGAAAGACTCTTTTTCAAGTAATGGATGTTCTTATCAAAACCATGCCTCAGGATGATCCTGTATATCAATTCATGGACAGAAAACGCACCCAGGGTAAGCCTTACTATGTTTATATGACTGCAGGTGCTAATAAATTTCTCAGAATATACTATGGACGAGTGAAAGAATATCTTTCTGTTCTTCCTGATCCAAGCTAATTCAAAACTTTTACTTTCAGACCAGCACTGGTTGTGGTGGCCTTATTTTAATGCCTAATTTTTAACCTGTAAAGTTTTTTAACTTTCTTCAATTTTAGTATTGACTTTTTATTTGCAGGCTAAAGTAACGAGAATGCGACGCGCAGTTATTCAAGCGGATATAAATTCTGTAATGAGTAAAAAAAACATTTACAAGTAGTATTTAAAACTATATAATAAGGAACAGAGGTGATAAAAGATGACAATCGATGATAAAGACATGATAAACAGCATTCTGGAAAGTGTATCCAGGATTGACTATATTAAACCGGAAGACATCCCAAATATTGATTTATATATGGATCAGGTAACAACCTTTATGGAAGAACAGCTCGTTTCTTCCAAACGTTACGCAGACGACAAGATTCTCACCAAGACTATGATCAACAATTATGCAAAGAATAAGCTCCTTCCCCCGCCTGAGAAGAAACGTTATTCCAAAGAACATGTGCTGATGCTGATTTTTATTTACTATTTCAAGAATATTCTTTCCATCAATGATATCCAGACTCTGCTCACACCGATCACGCAGAAATATTTTAAATCCATGACTGAGAAAGATATGACTTATATTTATAATGAAGTTTTCAGCATGGAAAAGGAACAGATTGAATCCCTGAAAAAAGACCTTCTGCGCAAATACAAAACAGCACAGGATACTTTCGGGGACGCAGATGAAGAAGATCAGGCGAACCTGAAAAGATTTTCCTTTATCTGTCTGTTAAGCTTTGATGTTTATGTAAAAAAGATGATGATTGAGCATATAATCGACGGGATGAATCCGGAACCGGAGCATAATTCCAAAAAGAAAAAATAATTGTCAGCCTATAATCAAACAAATACTGAACAGACCAAAAGGAGACCACATATTTTTCTGTGATCTCCTTTTATTTTTCCTTTATTTTATCAGCGAATTACATATAAAAAAGTTCCTTCATCCACACAAGCATTTCTCCATTTTCACGATTTCCCCAATAACAATATGGTACCAGTGTCAATTTAACATCTTCCAGTTCTACTTTTCTGTTCTGATACAATATTCCTTCATTCCAACCCTTCTCTGAAATTTTTTTGCCGGTTATATGGAGTACACTGCATCCTTCCAGAAGTTCGTCATCATATGTTTCTTCAATCTTCTGATCAGTATTAACCATAACAGAAGAAAGATTCTCCCCGTTATCCGCTTCTTCCACACAGTAAACCAGAGGTCCCTTTACTACTGCCACTTTTGCACTGTCAACTCTTACCTGTGGATTTGCATGAACAAATACTGGCTCTGCATCAAAACTTATTTCAAATGTTTCTTTATACATTTTTCCGGAAATTTTAATATATCCATGGTCTTCTGTCAGATTCTCTTCTTTACCGTTTCTCAAAATTTTGAAATTCTCTGCATATGCCGGAACCCTGAATGCGATCATCGCCTCAGTTTCTTGCACACCATCTACAGAAACTGTCATCTTGTTTTCCCATGGGAAATTTCCTTTTAACGTAATTTTGAACGGAACTCCATTAAGTGTAACTTCTGTTTCATTTGCAACATACAGATTTACGTAAATTTCATTTTCTTCTTGGAAATAGATGTATTGTCCAAGAGATGCCAATGTTCTGGTAATGTTTGGCGGGCAGCATGCAACACCAAACCATTTCTGCCTGACAGGTTTCACATGTTCGCGTGAAGTTCTCGGCATACAGCTTACCGGCCATACTTCCAGAGGATTTACATAAAAAAAGCTTTTTCCATCCATAGCTATGCCTGATAAAAGTGTATTATATAAAGCCCGTTCCACTACATCCATATAAGAAGCATCCTTCTCCATATCTGCCATTCTCTTTCCAAACATAGCAAGTGCAATCGTAGCACATGTCTCAGAATAATTGCTGTCATTTGGCAGATCATAATCTGTTGTAAATCGTTCCAAGAATCCAGAAGATCCAACACTTCCTGTAATATACATTCTTTTGTGCACCATATTATCCCACAAGTTTCGGCATGCCTGCTGTAATTCTTTATCCTGATATTCATATGCCAGGTCTGCCATTGCAGAATACATATAGTTTGCTCTTACAGCGTGTCCTTCTGCTGTCCTCTGTTTTCTTACCGGTTTATGTGCCTGCGCATACATGGTATCATAATTTACAAAATCCGGAAAAATACGCTTATGTCCCGGTCTCTTTTCCTCCTCCAGAAAATAATTTTTGCCAGTACCTCTCAGATCTATGAAATATTTTGCCAGATCCAGATATTTTTTCTCACGTGTTACACGGTAAAGCTTTACAAGTGCCAGTTCTATTTCCTGATGTCCCGGATATCCATGGATTTTTCCCTCTTCCGGTCCGAAAGTCTGGCAGACAAGATCTGCAAATTTTGATACAATTTCCAGGAATCTACGTTTTCCGGTTGCTTCATAGTATGCTACTGCTGCCTCGATCATATGCCCTGCTGTATAAAGCTCATGACCTTCCATAAGATTACTCCATCGTCCATCCGGTTCTTTGATCGTAAAATATGTATTTAAATATCCATCCGGCTGCTGTGCACGTCCGATCAGTTCAATCGTCTCATCAGCCAATTCTTCCAGCTTTTCATCTCTTTCATAATTTAACACAAAACCAACTGCTTCCAGCCATTTTGCAACATCCGTATCCTGAAATACGGCGCCCTGAAATTCTCCCTCTTTTTCTCCTGCTGCAATTTTGAAATTTTCTATACAATGACTGGTTTCTACATCTTCCAGTTTATCATTCAGAATATCCCACTGATAAGGAATAATCACATCCTTTACCAGATGCACATATTTATTCCAAAAATTATCTGTAACATGAATCTGTTTAAGAGAAATACTTGAATTTGCTGCTTTTCCCATTTTTTCTTCTCCTTTATCATCCATTTGGATCAGCGGTGACACGGTTAAATGTTCTTTAAAAGGGTGTCGAAAATTATCCCTCGATAATTCTGCGACACCCTCCTGATCTTTAAACTTCTTTATTTCATCGGCAGTTTGTAACCATCTCTTGTAAACAATGGAATCTGCTCGATCGGTGCTGCCACATGTACTTTCTGTCCACCTTCAAAGGTTTCACCTGTCCATGCATTTGTCCAGGAGGCTCCACCAGGAAGATATACATCTGTCTCACGTGCATCTGCATCTGTGATCGGTTTTACCAGAACTTTTGGTCCAAACATATACTCTGTCTCTACATTCCAACTTTCTTTGTCTTCCGGGAAGTCATAGAACAGCGGACGCATAACAGGAGTTCCTTTTTCATGAGCCTCCTCCATCAATTCTGTAATATATGGAAGCATGCGCTCTCTTAATCTCAAATAATCTGACAGAATCTCACAAACCTGATCTGTGTAACTCCATACCTCATTTGGTGCTCCTGATGCACATGTAGCTCCACCAGTTGTACCATACTGAGGCTGAAGCGGCCAGCGATATCCGTGAAGTCTCATAACCGGACAGAAAGTTCCAAACTGAAACCAACGGACCAGAAGTTCATGGAATTCCGGATCATTTATATTTGCTCCGAAAAATCCGCCGATATCTGTTGTCCACCACGGAATACCTGCAATTCCCATATTAAGACCTGCTGCAACCTGATTTTTCATACTCGGGAAGGAAGATTTGATGTCTCCGGACCAGACCAGTGCACCATATTTCTGTGAACCGGCCCATGCGCAGCGGAGAAGATTGATAATGTTCTCCTGTCCTTCTGCTTTCATTCCATCAAAAAATGTCTTTGCATACATAACAGGATAAATATTTCCAACCTGAATATCCGGTCCGAGATGATAACGATAATTCTCGAAATCATAAACTGTATATTCCGGTTCTGCTTCATCCAGCCAGAATACTTTTACACCTTTATCATAATAATTCTTCTTTGCTTTTTCCCATACATATTCACGTGCTTCCGGATTAGTTGCATCGTAATGAAGTGTATTTCCCTGAAAATCCATGGATATCGGATATCCGGAATCTACGCGGATCAGAAGACCTTTACTCTTCATTTCATTGAAATTCTCGCTTCTGTAATCTACTGTCGGCCAGATGGAAACCATCAGTTCAATTCCCATATCTTTCAGTTCTTTGATCATTGCATCCGGATCCGGCCAGTATGTTGGGTCAAATTTCCATTCGCCCTGCATTGGCCAGTGAAAGAAGTCAACAACTATTACAGAAATCGGGAGGTTACGGCGTTTATATTCTCTTGCTACTTCAAGAAGTTCTTCCTGTGTCTGATAACGAAGTTTGCACTGCCAGAATCCCATTGCATATTCCGGCATCATCGGAACTTTGCCTGTTGCATTTGCATAAGCTTCTTCGATTTCGGCCGGTGTGTCACCTGCTGTGATCCAATAATCCAGTTTCTTGGAAGAAAATGCTTCCCATGTTGTAATATTTTTGCCAAAATTTACACGTCCTACAGCCGGATTATTCCACAAGAATCCATATCCAAGACTAGAAAGCATGAACGGAACACTTGCCTGTGAATTTCTGTGTGCCAGTTCAAGATCAGCTCCCTTTACATCAAGGTATGGCTGCTGATACTGGCCCATACCATATATTTTCTCCTCCGGTGTGGAAACAAAACGCATTGTCAGTCTGTAATCCCCACCTGTGATAGGCTTAAATTCTCTGGCTTCTACTTCAAGAGAACTGCAGGTATTTCCGAACATATCTTTTCTGTTGCGGACATACTCATCCAGTAAAAGTTCTCCTTTCTGATTATAAAATGCAATTTTACCGATCAGATTAATCTCTGCACGGATCTTACCATTACGGATCGTTGCTCCGTCTTCGCGAACTTCGATTTCCGGTGTGATTTCCTTCTCTGGTTTGATCAATGCCCAGTCTGCCGGATCCATCTCTGCGGTTTTCCATGCACGTACACGAAGGCTGTCAGCACCCCACGGCTCAATTCTTACCCGTTCAGCCTCATAACGGTAGCACAGCGCATTTCCTTTTTGCTCAAAATACCCATATACGTCTCTTACTTCTTCCTGATTTGCCATTTCTGCCTTCTCCTTTTCATTCTTAATGGAGTTTCAGCGAATTGGAACTGCAGTTTTATCTGTTTTGTTCTAATCCGCTGAACTTGTTTATAATATAAATAATAGCTTTATTTTATCAGTCTTTTACCGCACCTGCGACAAGACCGCCTACAATATATTTCTGTAAGAAAATAAACATCAGAATTACCGGAAGTACCAGTATTGCACCATAAGCCATGATACAGTTCCATCTTGTACCATATGCACTCTGGAATTTATAAATATTCGCTGTCAAAGGTCTCATTATCTCTGCAACATTAAATGTCATTGAATATACCAGATCATTCCAGCCGTTCAGGAATGAAATAACCATAATAGTAATAATTCCTGTTTTTACTGCCGGAAGCATAACCATAAGAAATGCTTTTACCGATCCGCATCCATCCAGTCTTGCGGCCTCATCCAATGATACCGGAATACTTCTGAAATAAGGTCTCAATGTTACGATTACAAACGGTATAGAACTGGCTGCAATCGCAACCGGAGCTGTCAGATGATTTCCAAGAAAGCCCAATTTACTGAAAATCAGATACATTGGGGTCAATGTCAGGGATGGAGGAAGCATCTGTGAAATCAGAAATGTAAGAAGGAAAACATTTCCACCTTTTACTCTGTATCTTCCCATTCCATATGCTGCCGGGACACCGAGTACCAGAGCAATTGCCATTGTCAAAAGTCCATTAAGAAAACTGTTTTTCAAAGATATCAGAAACGTTTTATCTGTTAAGTTTTCCAGCCACGGTTCAAAGGTGAAATCATGTGGAAAATAGGTAAGAACCTTTCCAAATGTTTCTGCATCTGACTTAAATGAAATCTGTATCAGCCAGTAAATCGGAAATAAGAAGATAAATGCAATAAGAAGTGCAAATATCGAATTTCTGATCTCTTTTGCCTTTTCAGCACCTGTCATATTATCCATATCAGCCTTCCTCCTCTTCTTTTGATAACAGTTTCAGATAGAACAGACCAATAAGGAACAGGCATGCAAACAGTACCATTGCAACTGCCGCACCTTTTGAAAAGTTAAACTGTGTAAATGATAACATATAAGAATATGTTCCCAGTACATCTGTTGAATTCAACGGACCTCCGGCTGTCATGATATACATCAGGTCAAATGCACGGAATGTATAGATAAATCCTAACATCAGTACTGCAAGAATTGACTCTTTCATCAGGGGAAGAGTTATAAAAAGAAAACGTTGTCCCCAGTTTGCTCCATCCATGGATGCGCTCTCGTATACATCCGGTGAAATACTTGTAAGTCCTGATACAAGAAGGAGCATATTAAACGGAATACCTACCCAGCAGTTCATAATAATTACTGCAATCAGAGCTGTGCTGGTGTTAACCAGCCATTCCGGACCGCTGATTCCGATTTTTCCAAGCAGGTCATTGATAAGACCTGCATTGGAAAAGATATTTTTACCAAGAAGACCAGTTACTGCCATTGGCATCATATAGCTGACAAGAATCAGACCTCTGATCGGACCTGCGAGTTTAAATTTCTGATTGAAAAACATCGCAAATGCAAATCCGATGGTAAACTGGAAAATAAGACAAGCTATTGTAAAAATAAATGTATTGCGCAGAACCAGAAGAAATGTCGGATCATGGAATAAATCAATATAGTTCTGTAATCCGACAAATACGGAAGGTCCTGATTTCAGGTTCTTTACATTTACATCCTTAAGACTGAGAATAATGTTATAAACGATCGGGTATCCCAGCACAAGGATCATATAAATAAATGCAGGTACAATGAAACAGTATGCTTCTTTTGTCTTTTGCTGCGCCATAGTCCTAGACTTTGCTGCCATTAAAGCCACATCCTTCTCTGTTTGTTAGTTTTAGTTGCTTTCAGGAAGAGGAGTTTCTTCTACGATTGGATTAATTTTAGCTGCTGCTGTTTCAAGAGCGTCTTTTGCAGATGTTCCGTCTACGATTACAGACTGTGTTGCTGTATAAACCGCTTCAGAAATAGATGGCCATTCAGCGTGCGGTCCACGAGCCTGCGCATAATTCATTTCATCTGTAAATACCTTAAATCCATCCTGCTCAAATGTGTATTCAGCTGTCGCATCCTGTCTTGTAGGAATCTTTCCGCCTACAGCTGCCCATTTTGCTTCGTTTTCCTGTGAGCAGAGCCACTCAAGGAATTTAGCACATGCTTCTTTGTTTTCTGATCCTTTGCAGACACCAAAGTTCTCACCACCGATTGTAGATGTAGAGGTTCCTTCGTCGCCTGTTGGAAGAAGTGTAAAGTCATATTCAAATGCTCCGTTGATTGCATCTGTCTGTGCCAGATGCCATGTTCCACATTCTGCAAATGCAGCTTTTCCTGCGCAGAACTGATTCCATGCATCTGCCTGTGTCCAGTTTACACACTCTTTACTCATGTATCCGTTTGCTACAAAATCTCCAAGTAATCCATTTACAGCAGAATCAGCAGTAATATTATCAACATTAACGCCAGTTCCATTCTGTACAGATCTCAGCCATGGAAGGATCTGGAATGTTCCTTCTTCTGTAGATACTGCACACATTGCGAATCCGTATACATCATTGGATGCATCTGTTGTTGCTGCAACCATTTCCTTGAACTCATCAAGACTCTGCGGCATATGATCATATCCGGCTGCTTTCAGAAGATCCATATTGCAAGCAAGTGCAAGACAGTTACTATTCTGTGGAAGTCCGTAAACTTTTCCATCAGGGTCTTTACAGGAGCTTAATGGTCCATCATAGAACTGATCCAGTTCTCCCCATGATTCCAGCTCATCAGTGATATCTTCGAATACTCCGAGAGATATGTAGGATTCCATATCCGGTGAATCTACCTGTCCGATATCAGGAAGTTCTCCTGAAAGTGCTCCAACTGTGTACTGGTTCATTAACTCTGTTCTGGATACGAATGTTGCATTGATGTGAATATCATCCTGTAAAGAATTATATTCTTCAACCATGTCTGCGAGCATTTCCTGCTCTGGCTTCTGATCAAAATAATGCCACATTGTAACTTCCTGCGGAGCTGCCTGTACAGTTGATGCCGCCATCAGCGAAGCCGCCAATAATGTTGCTGTAAAAAATGTTTTTTTTATGTTTTTTCCTCCCTTTTTCCTTCTTAGTTGAATTTTGTTTTGGTTAGTTGCACAATTTTAAGTCGTCTCTCTGTTGTTTTGTTGTATATATTTTACCATTCAAATTTCCACCGCATAACCCAAGATTTTATGGAAAAAGGAATTTTGTACGGATAATATTTTAAGATTAAGGAAATATTTTAAGATTTTCAGGATATTTTCCATATATTTCTTATATTTTTACTCTTTTATTTCTGACAGATATTCAGATGGACTCTTTCCTGTCACCTCGCGAAAGACTTTTTTGAAGTATTTAGAATCGGAAAATCCTACCTGATAAGGAACATCCCTCTGATCACATATTTCTTCCCTCAACATATACTGTGCCTGTTCAATTCTATACTCCCTTAGAAAAGTGCTGAAATTTTCTCCGATATTTTTTCCAAAAAGATAACTGAAATATTCCTGGCTCAGCCCAAGATCTTCTGCCAATTTCTTCTGGCTTATTTTTCCGGCATATCCACTCTGTATGATATCCAGAGCTTGCAGAATCATAGGGTGGGCATCCGGATATTTATCTCTCAAATTTCTGGATTTTCTGCGGGAATAGCTATTTTTTCCACTGATCTTATTCTCAATTTTCTTCAGTACTGCTTCTGCCTCATCTCTTGTAAGAGGTTTCAGAAGATACTCTATTACACCAAGAGAAATTGACTGCTTGGCAAAATCAAAATCTGCATATGCACTTACAATCACAAATTCTGCCTTAATTCCCTGAGCTCTGGCAGCTTCTATTACTGAAAGCCCGTCCATAAACGGCATCTTGATATCAATAAAAACCACATCCGGCTTCTGTTCCAGAATCATTTCCAGCGCTGCTTTTCCATTAGATGCCTGTGCCACAATCTCATACTCATCCCTCAGGCTCTGCAAAACCCTTACTAATCCCTGTCTGGTTCTCTGCTCATCTTCTGCAATTAAAATTCTCAATGTATAAAGACCTCCTCTGTTACTTTTTTTGCTACATTTATTTACTCTATATCTTTCTCCGGATTCTCTGGTATTGGAAGCCAGAAAGTAAATTTTGTCCCCTTTTCAGGTTCTGATTCCAAAACTACAGAAAGTTCTTCTCCATAATACATTCGCAGTCTTGTCACTACATTCTGAATCCCGATTCCTGTTCCTGCCAAATCCAAAGTATGCTTTTCCATAAGAATCTGCTGCATCAGTTTCTCTGTATCTTCATTCATTCCACATCCATTATCTTCAATGCAAAGACGGAATCTGGATCCATCAATGTGACCCGTAATACGGATCATTCCCCCGCTTTCTCTTCCTTCAAAACCATGAAGGATAGAATTCTCCACAAATGGCTGAATAAACAGTTTACAGCATGGCCATTCGCCGTATTCTTCCTGAAATTCAATCTCGTAGTCAAACACATCCATAAGCCTGAACTTCTGCAGATATAGATACTGCTCTACCCATCTCAGTTCCTGCCCCAGACTTACTGACACAAGCTTCCTTGAGAATGTATATGAAAGCATATTGGAAAGCTTTTTCAGAAGATCTGCTACCTCATAATCTTCATTATCTATCGCATTATAATTGATCGCAGTCAGTGTATTGCAGAGAAAATGTGCATTGATCTGTGATTCCAGAGCTTCTTTCTCTGCCTTATTTTTCTGACGGATAGAAAGATTCTTTTCACGATAATATCTACGTATTTCCTTGTACTGTCGTTCCAGAGTTTCCGCCATTTCGTTATAATAACCAGCCAACTGCCATATCTCATTGGTTCCCTTTACTTCTATCTTCGGAAGATTCTTGGAAAGTTTAATATTTCGCATAGAATCCCGTATAATATCAATTGGTTTTAATACTCTTCGTATTGTAAACTGCCATAAAAATCCACAGATACACAACAAAAACAGATATACATAAATGCTTCTGGTATACATCTGGTTAACCTGTGCACGCATTTTTCCAAGATCCGTGGTAATATATGCTGTCCATCCAAAATATTTTAATGATCT
>ERZ780185.1066-NODE-1066-length-12899-cov-2.445344_pt1 | contig 12899 bp, 10 predicted proteins | sample MGYA00511365_ERZ780185 | MGnify/ENA primary metagenome ERZ780185 (study PRJEB29588, sample SAMEA2151606) | human gut metagenome | biome: human gut; feature: human-associated habitat; material: faeces | place: Denmark | collected 2008/2010 ...
GAAAAAACCAACCCCTTTCCCTTCATATGTTCCGGCACTGTAAAATATTTCACATAGCTTGCAACCGGATTAAATCTCTCAGGAATCTGACCCGGATAAATTTCCTCATGTCCTTCCCATGGATACTGGACATTGGCATACTGCGGTGCATCATACCCTTCCATCTGGATATGTGCAGGTACATGAATGTCATCCCAGTCATAACAGCAGTAGTCCTCTTTCTCAAATCCCTGAACTGTACTTTTGTAATTACGCGCATAATGAAACTTCCATAAACCGTTCAGACTGTAACGGAAAGAAGTTTCTGTCCCATCCTGCACAGCAGCCTGCATTTCATTCCCATCTCTATAATATACATGATCTGAATGAGCTTCCATTCGGTTATCGCAGAAATACTGTGGATCTTTTACCAGTGAATAATCAAATGCCTTCATACTCTTATGTTCTCCTCATGATTTGTTTTTTATAACTGTTCTCTCTGCCTGCAATATTACATTTCGCCATGCATTTGTAAAATACTTCCAGCAAAATACTTTATATATGACTTTTTTCATAAAAATATCTTATACGATATTGCCAACAGCCAGTTATCTTTCATAAACAAAATTATAACATTATACCAATCCGCATAGTTTGCATATTTGACTATATAATATTCATTTTCGACTTTTATAGATTGATCCTTCGCAGCATTTTCTCAGCCTGCACAACACTCTCCCAGAAGAGGAATAATCGGACTTCTCTTTTATCCGAAAACTCCCTATACAAAAAAGGCAGGTGATCTTCACCTGCCCCACAATAGCACTGCATTTATTCAGCCTTCCGCTATCTTATTCCCCTTTAGTTTCCTTCTCTGCCATTCTTGAAAAAACCATCTCATATCCGTCATTTCCATAATTCAATGAACGATTCACACGACTGATCGTTGCTGTGGAAGCTCCGGTTTTCTCCGAAATATCAAGATAGGTTCTCTTGTCCATCAGCATCTTGGCAACCTCAAAACGCTGTGATAAGGAAAGAAGTTCATTGATCGTGCATACATCCTCAAAAAAAGTATAGCACTCTTCTTTATCCTTCAGGCATAAAATCGCTTCAAAAAGCTGATCTACAGCCTCTGTTCTGATTTTTTTACTCATTTTCATGCTCCTTTTAGAACTCTGTACTTCACTGGACGGACATTTGTCTTTAAAATGTCCGTGTTATATTTCTAACAGTGATATTTTACCACGTTAAATTATAGGAAGCAAGCCTTTAACCTAAAAGAAATTACAGATTTTTTTATTTTCTCACAAAAACCTCTTTCGAAGAGTAAGGCAGATAAAATCATCCTCTTTGTGACGCAGCTCTACACCAAATAACTGCTTCTCAGTTTATCAGAACTTACGATTCACATACTTCCTTATTGCATCCGCAGACCGATTAAGAACCAGCTCTTCCGGAAAATCCAGTTTCTCCAGCAGATCTCTCGCCAGATCAAACTCCCCAATCAGCAAGTCAAAATGAGCATCACTATCCATCACCACCGGAACCTGATATTTCTTACACAGATTCAGCATCACAGTATCATTCTCCACAGCATTCTGCCGGTTACAGTCCGGATCCATAGAATGATTATTCAGTTCCAAAACCTTCCCATATTCCTTCGCACCCTGAACCAGTGCCTCATAATCGATTTCATATCTCCCATCATCCGGATGTCCGATAATATTTACATACGGATTCTTCATTACATTCAGATAGCTTTCTGTATTCTCCAGCTTAGATCCCGGCTTCATGCATGGCATATGCAGACTGGCGATCACCACATCCATCCTCTCCAACGTCCGCTGCACCAGATCCAAGCAAAGTCTGAGAATGTGTTTTCTTATAATTTACAGTATACTCAGCCAGTAATGTATCATCTTCCACAACTGCTACAGATGCAACAATTCCTGAGCTGTCCAAAGCTAAAATTTTCATTTCTACCTCCTAACTGTTCTCCGGACCAATCACTGTAATCCTTCTATAATCAAAGCCTTTCTCCAGATCTTTCTCTATGGTTACTTTGATCAGCTTTTCCGGAAGGATTTCTTCAATCAGATCAGCCCATTCGATCAGACAGATTCCCTGTCCGAAGAAATAATCGTCATATCCGATTTCTTCCATTTCCTCAATGTCACCGATACGGTAAACATCAAAATGATATAAAGGAAGACGTCCGCTTTCGTATTCCTGAATGATCGTGAATGTCGGGCTGCAGATAGGCTCTGTGATTCCAAGCCCTGCCGCAACTCCCTGGGTAAATACGGTTTTTCCAACTCCAAGATCACCTGTCAGAGTATAAATCTGACCCGGTTTCGCATTCTCTCCGATCTTCTTTCCCACCTCAAATGTTTCCTGTGGTGTTTTTGTCTCTATAATCATCTTTTCCACCTTTTTCTTGCAGAATTGTTCTTTGCATATTATAATAGAGCGAACAGCGAAATACAATACTTTTTGAAAAGGAGACTTGAAACTATGGCAAATCCGATAGTTACAATTACCATGGATAATGGCGATGTGATGAAAGCAGAATTATATCCTGAGATTGCACCGAATACAGTTAATAACTTTATCAGTCTTGTAAAAAAAGGCTTCTATGACGGACTTATTTTCCATCGTGTGATCAACGGTTTCATGATCCAGGGAGGATGCCCGGACGGAACAGGTATGGGCGGTCCGGGATACAGCATTAAGGGTGAATTCACTCAGAACAGATTTAAAAATGATCTGAAACATACTGCAGGTGTTCTTTCCATGGCACGCGCCATGCATCCAAACTCAGCAGGAAGCCAGTTCTTTATCATGCACAAAGATGCTCCGCATCTTGACGGTGCTTATGCTGCATTCGGCAAGATCACTGAAGGAATGGATGTTGTAAACCGTATTGCAGAAGAAGATACCGATTACAGCGACCGTCCGCTTGACGAGCAGAAAATCAAATCCATGACAGTAGAAACTTTCGGTGTTGATTATCCGGAACCGGAGAAATGCTGATTCGCTGACTGTTTATGCCCCATGCAGTTTTCAGGCTGCATGGGGCATATTTTATCAGTCCGTAAATACTTTCACTTCACCGTCAATCACTGAATAGTAAAGATCTTTCTCTTTCTTCATCTTCGCTCTTCCATTTGTTCCCTCGGTGATTGCTTTTTCTACAAATGCAATCTGATCCGCCGGAACCAGCAAATGCAGAACTACCCTGTCAGTGTATTCAGAATCAAGGATCGGTAATTTCTGTTCTCCGGCAATATACTGGATCTTGCCTATCCCGGTATAATCCGTAACTACTTCCATAGAAATTCCGTAGGTTTTCTCAATCACTGTGCTGGCGGCAAGACCTTCCTGCAGACTCCTGGAATATGCTCTGACAAGACCTCCTGTTCCAAGAAGTATCCCTCCAAAATATCTGGTAACTACTGCTGCCACATTATAAATATCTTCCCCCAGGATTACATCCAGCATTGGTCTTCCCGCAGTGCCTGACGGCTCACCATCGTCACTGCATCTGGTATATTCCCTGTTCTTTCCCACCGAATATACATAGCAGTTATGTCTGGCATCCCAATATTTCTTCTTCATTTCCTCTATAAAGGCCAGTGCCTCCTCTTCGGTCTTTACAGGACGCACTGTAGCAATAAATCTGGATTTCTTTTCCACGATCTCGCCTTCCCCGCCCTCGTAAACTGTCTTATATTTCTCAAGCATGTCTCATACTCCTCTTTCCGTTCTCTTATTGACTCAGTGTACCATGAATTACAAAAATGTGCCAGCACAGTGTATACTAATCCTGTAAAAAAACACAATAACCATTAAAAAGATCCAAAAGCAATTGTGAATTTTTATTTTTCTGCTTTATTTACTTATTCTTATTTGATATAATAGAACGGATTATAAAGGAGGTTTAACATGAACTACGGTAAAAAGTCGACTGCAAAGAAACGGACGGCACTGATTTCCCGTTCTTCCATGATGGGAAAGCGCGCCAGAGTTTCTTTCATCAGAGTCCTGTTCGTATCACTGATAGCACTCTGCATCGCAGTAACCTGTCTGGGTGTGGGGTCATTCAGGGGTGTAATTGATACTGCTCCTGATGTTGATGATATTGATATTATGCCACTAGGCTATGCAACCTTTCTCTACGATGATGCAGGGAATCAGATCCGTAAACTGGCTGCTCCGGATTCCAACCGACTGCCTGTCACTCTCGATCAGATACCTGTTGATCTGCAGCATGCAGTTGTCGCAATTGAGGATGAACGTTTCTATGAACATAACGGTATTGACGTAAAAGGTATTCTTCGTGCCGGAATGAAAGCTCTCACTACCGGAGATTTCTCAGAAGGTGCCAGTACGATCACACAGCAGCTTCTTAAGAATAACGTATTTACCAACTGGACCAGTGAATCTACTCAGCTGGAAAGATTTACGCGAAAAATCCAGGAACAGTACCTTGCTGTCCAGGTTGAGAAAAAAACTGATAAAGACACCATTCTTGAGAATTACCTGAACACAATTAACCTGGGTGCCGGTTCCTACGGTGTACAGGCTGCCGCACGACAGTATTTTGACAAGGATGTATGGGATCTGAATCTTTCTGAATGTGCAACTCTGGCAGGTATCACACAGAACCCGACGAAATTTAACCCGATTATCAATCCTGACAGCAACAGGAAGAGACGCAAGGAAGTTCTCCAGCATATGCTGGATCAGAACTATATTACTCAGGATCAGTATGATGAAGCTCTTGCAGATGATGTTTATTCCCGTATCCAGGCCGCTCAGGAAAAGAACTCCAGCACTGAGAATACTGTTTACACATATTTTGAAGATGAACTGACAGATCAGATCATCAACGACCTGATGAATATCAAAGGTTACACCAAAAAACAGGCAACCAATCTTCTCTACAGCGGCGGACTTAAAGTATATACAACACAGGATTCCAAGATCCAGAATATCCTGGATGAGGAATATGCAGATCCTTCCAATTATCCGGACACTGTCCAGTATGAACTTGACTATGCCCTGACGGTTACCGATCCTGATGGAAATCAGGTAAACTACAGTAAGGAAATGCTGCAGCTTTATTTTCAGAATGAGGATCCCGATTTCGATCTTCTGTTCGATTCCCCGGAAGATGGACAGACTTATGTAGACAAATATAAGGCAAGCATACTCGCCAACGGAAGTAAAGTTCTTGCAGAGCGTGTCAATTTCGCACCTCAGCCACAGTCTTCCATGAGTGTGATCGACCAGCATACCGGCTATGTAAAAGCTCTGATCGGTGGTCGTGGAGAGAAAACGGCAAGTCTTACACTGAACCGAGCAACGGACACTACCAGACAGCCTGGTTCTACCTTTAAGATCGTGTCCACTTATGCACCTGCTTTAAATGAAAAAGGCATGACTCTTGCAACAACATTTGAAGACGAACCTTATGAATATCCGGATGGTTCCCCTGTAAACAACGCAACCCGTTCTTACAACGGAACAACCACGATCCGTACTGCGATCCAGAATTCCATTAACGTTGTAGCCGTCAAGTGTCTGGAAAAAGTAACTCCTGAGCTTGGATTGAAATATCTGGACAACTTTGGTTTTACAACCCTTGCTCATGGAACAGAGGCTGACAAAGATGCCAATGGTAATGTATGGAGTGATGCAAACCTTGCCACTGCGCTTGGCGGCATCACCCGCGGTGTCACAAATGTTGAACTGTGTGCATCCTATGCAGCCATCGCAAATAACGGAAATTATATCAAGCCAATTTATTACACAAAAATTCTGGATCACAACGGAAACGTCCTGATCGAGAATACTGCTGCCGAACGTTCCGTAATCAAAGAAAGTACTGCTTTTCTTCTCACCAGTGCAATGGAGGATGTTGTAAAACAGGGTACAGGTACAGCCTGCCAGCTTGACAATATGCCTGTTGCCGGAAAAACAGGTACCACCGAAGCCTATAACGACTTGTGGTTTGTGGGTTATACACCATATTATACATGCGCAGTATGGTCCGGTTACGACAACAATGAGAAATTACCTGATTATGCGCGTAACTTCCACAAAGCTTTATGGAAAAAGGTTATGACTCGTATCCATGAGGGACTTCCTTCCAAAGAATTCGAGAAGCCTGCAAGTGTAGAAAAGTTAAGTGTCTGCGAGGAAACCGGACTTCTTCCAAGAGCCGGCTGTCCGGTGATCACTGAATACTTTGACGTAGGTACCATGCCTACTGAATACTGTGACCAGCATTTCTATGACAGTGATGATTATGACTATAATTATGATACAGATTCCTCTGATCAGACTGACAACACCACTGACACTGATAACAGCGAAAGCTCTGATAATGGAGATACCGACAACAGTGGTGACAGTAACAATACTGATGACAACGGTAACAGCGGTGACGATGGTACTGATAATACCGGCGGAAGCGATGACAACGGTGACGGTAACGAGGATGATTCCTCTTATCAGGTCGACTATTATTAATACAAAAATACCGGTACAGGAGCACCTCCGAATGATGTTCCTGTACTGCAAAAAATCCACAGTCCTGTCAACTCAGGACTGTGGATTTTTTATATATTTTCAAAATTGATTCTCAGATATTATACTTCTTTAATAACCATACGCGCAGATCCGTAAATACCTGCGTCATTTCCGAGAGTTGCAAGAATGATCGGTGTTTTCTTGCATGCTGTAAAAGCATATTTCTCATAGTATTTCTGAATACAGTCGATCAATGGCTGTCCGGCTTTGGAAACACCACCGCCGATAACGATGGCTTCCGGATCTGTCACACATGCAAACATGGCAAGTGTTCCGCCAAGCATTTCTCCTACCTGTGCCATAACATCGCAGGCTACTTTGTCGCCCTCTTTAAAAGCATCCAGAACATTCTTTGCTGAAAGTTTTGTAAATTTGCGAAGAACAGTCTGCTCATCTGTAGCAGCCAGAGTTCTCTGTGCCACGCGAACGATACCTGTTGCAGACGCATACTGCTCCAGACATCCACAGTTACCACAGTTGCAGGCTTCCTTTTCTTCATGGTCAACTGCTGCATGACCGATTTCTCCACCTGCACCATGAGCACCGCCAACAATCTTTCCATCAACGATGATTCCACCGCCGACACCTGTTCCAAGAGTTACAAGAATAACGTTCTTAGCTCCTGCTGCTGCGCCTTTCCATGCTTCGCCAAGTGCTGCTACATTGGCATCGTTTCCTGCTTTGGACGGAAGTCCTGTCAGTTCTGTCAGTTCCTTAGTAACTTCTTTAAAGCCCCAGAAAAGGTTTACCGCACATGGCACTTCCCCTCTCTCATTAACAGGTCCCGGTACCCCGATTCCCACACCGTCGATTTCTTCTTTATCCAGCTTACGCTCTGCAATCTTGTCAAGGATTGTCTTTGCAATATCCGGCAGGATTGCTTCTCCACTGTTCTCCTTACGTGTAGGAATTTCCCATTTCTCAACTAAGACTCCGTCTGTCTGAAAGAGTCCACATTTTACAGATGTACCACCAACGTCAATTCCAAAACAATACTTTCCCATAATATCTGATATCCTCCAAATTACTTTAAATTATTTTTCTTCACGTTTCTTTGCAAGGTTTGCCTGAACACGTTTGTACAGCTCTTCCGCTGCATTGTATCCCATCTTCTTCTGTCTGTGGTTAACTGCCGCAGATTCAACGATAATAGCCAGATTACGTCCCGGACGGATAGGCAGAGAATGGCATACAATCTTATTTCCAAGATACTCTGTATATTCCTCATGCAGGCCGAGACGGTCATATTCTTTGTCCTTGTCCCACTCTTCCAGTTTGATAACCAGATCCACAGACTGTGTATCCTTAACACTCTCAACACCAAACAGAGTTTTGACATCGATAATACCAATACCACGAAGTTCAATGAAATGTCTTGTGATATCCGGTGCCGAACCCACCAGCGTCACATCACTGACTTTACGAAGTTCTACAACATCATCACTGACAAGACGATGTCCTCGTTTGATCAGTTCCAGCGCAGCCTCACTCTTGCCAATTCCGCTCTCACCTGTGATCAGGACACCTTCACCATATACATCCACAAGCACACCATGGATGGAAATACATGGTGCCAGCTGTACACCCAGCCAGCGGATAATCTCAGCCATAAAACTGGAAGTTGTACGCTCTGTCACGAAAGTCGGAACATTATATTTAACTGCCAGATCGATCATATCCTGTGATGGTCTTGTCATTGTACTGAAAATTACACAGGGAATCTTGCTGGAAATAAATCTTTCATATTTAAATTTCCGTTCCTCATCACTGAGCTGCATCAGATAAGTATACTCTACATATCCGATGATCTGTACCCGTTCATTTGCAAAATGCTCCAGATATCCTGTCAGCTGCAATGCCGGTCTGTTGATCTCCGCTGTCTTGATCACAATCTCAGACAGATCAATTTCAGGAGTCAGGTTGTGAAGTCCCAGTTCCTGAACTAATTTTGTCAACTGTACACCCTTCATTTATTTCTCCTTTTCAGTTCAAAATCTGAAAGCCCGGTCTGTCCGCTATCTCAAAACCTGTTCATACAGACATAACTCATTTATAGCTGTCGTCCGAAACTTTCATAGTAAATTTCACGTCTTTTTTATTATATCACATCACTATATACAACTTCAATTACAAAAAGCGAGAGTCTTTGGGTAATATGTAGAAGAACCCAGGAATATTTTTACATATTTTATATTTTTTTCTCACCAGTGTGCCGTAAATAACTATACCAATCGCGTAGGATGCGGATTCGAGTGTGCTGGTATAAAAACGCAGGCGTAGCGGGCTACGCTGAGGCTTTTAGACCTGTGCAATCGGATTCGCAGACAAGTGAGTGGTATAGTTATTTCGAAAACGATGTACTAGCTCCATGAAAAAATTCATAGACTTTCTGTGCACTTCCTGCATTCATGCTTTCTGTCTCCGTAAGTTCTTCCAATGATGCATCTCTGATATTCTCAACAGACTTAAATTTCCGCATCAATGCTTTCCGCCTGGTTTCACCGATACCAGGGATATCATCCAACAGGGAATGCACCTGTTCTTTACTTCTCAGAGATCGGTGAAATTCAATGGCAAAACGGTGCGCCTCATCCTGGATTCTGGTGATCAGGCGGAAGCCTTCACTGTCTGTATCAATGGGAATTTCAAGATTATTGTAATACAGTCCTCTGGTTCTGTGATGGTCATCCTTGACCATACCACAGACAGGAATCTCTATTCCCAGAATTTCCAGGACTTTTAACGCAATATTCACCTGTCCTCTTCCACCATCCATCAGGATCAGATCCGGCATAATAGAAAAGCTGTCAAACTCATCTTTTCCCTCATGAGTAAATCGTCTGGTAAGTACTTCTTCCATGCTTGCATAATCGTTCGGTCCCTGAACCCACTTTATTTTAAATTTGCGGTAATCACTGCGCTTTGGCTTTCCTTTCTCATAGACAACCATGGAACCTACAGATTCAAAACCACTGATATTGGAGATATCATAAGCCTCCATACGCCTGATTCCCGACAGTCCAAGCCACTCTTCTACTTCATGAACTGCTCCGATGGTTCTTCCTTCTTCACGTTTGATACGCTCTCTGTCTTTATCCAGAACCATCTTTGCATTCTCTTCTGCCAGCTCTACCAGCTTCTCTTTCGTACCTTTCTTCGGTACCCTGATATAGACTCGCTGCTTTCTTCGATCTGTAAGCCATTCCTCTATGATCTTGGCATCTTCGATTTCTTTTTGCAGCATGATCTCACGTGGGATAAACGGAGTTCCGGCATAAAATTGCTTCATAAAGCTGGATAATACCTGAGCCTTTGTATCGCCACGCGCCACACGCAGATAGAAATGTTCCCGCCCGATCAGTTTGCCTCCCCGGACAAAGAATACCTGTACAACAGCATCCTGCTCCCGCAGATCAAGGCTTTCATCCATGGCAACTGCGATGATATCCTTATCTTCCTCTCCGTAACCTGTAATTTTCTGACGTTCTCCGATCTTCTGGATACTGCGGATCAGATCCCGGTATTCCATGGCATCCTCGAAACGCATTTCTTCGGAAGCTGCCATCATTTTATCGGTAAGCATATCAATCGTATCCTTAAAGTCTCCATTGAGAAATTTCAGCAGTTCTGCGATATTTTTCTTATATTCTTCTGAACTCACATAGCCCTGGCATGGCGCGCTGCACTGTTTCATGTGATAGTACAGACATGGACGGTCCTTCCCACAATCTCTTGGCAGTACCCGATTACAGGATCGCACCTTATAAAGTTTTCGCACAAGCTCGATCACATCTTTTACAGCCCCGGCACTTGTATATGGTCCGAAATATTTCGCCTTGTCTTTCTTCATTCTTCTGGCAAAAAGGACTCTGGGATATTCCTCATTTACTGTGACTTTGATAAACGGATAACTCTTATCATCTTTGAGCATGGTATTATATTTCGGTCTGTGCTCCTTGATCAGATTACACTCCAGCACAAGGGCTTCCAGTTCCGAATCTGTGATAATATACTCAAATCTGGTGATATGGGTAACCATCTGTTCAATCTTTGCGCCCTTATTTCTGCTGCTCTGGAAATATTGACGCACCCTGTTTTTCAGACTGACGGCTTTTCCAACATAGATGATCTCGTCCTTCTCCCCATGCATAATATAAACCCCCGGCTTACCCGGAAGTTTTTTCAGTTCTTCTTCTATCTGAAACATAAACTCTCCTCTATACAAAAAATCCTGCCCTGAACGCTTTTCGTATCCATAAGATATTACAGCGTAATTTCCTGTGATACGAAAACAGAGCCGGAAATTATTTCATTTCCGACTCTGTTATTGTATCACTGAATCTCTGGCTTATCCAGCGTTACTGTATTCTGTTTTTCCTCTGGAATTACCAGATCATCCAGATTTTCCGGAATCTCGATTCCACGCTCTACCGCATGGAAAATCTTCATAAATTCCTTACCTGTAATGGTTTCCCTGCGGATCAGATAAGCAGCAATCTTATCAAGTGCTTCTCTGTGACTGCCGATCAGTCTCTTTGCTTCTTCATAGGAATTATGCAGAAGTATCATCACCTCATGGTCAACCTCTGTGGCAGTGTCATCGCCACAGTTTAACACTGTTCTTCCGCTGAGATACTGATTCTCCTGTGTAGCCAGACCCATAAGTCCGAACTTGTCGGACATACCGTACTGTGTGATCATGGCTCTTGCCACCTTGGTAGCCTGCTCAATATCATTGGCTGCCCCGGTTGTGACAGTATCAAATACCAGTTCCTCTGCTGCGCGTCCGCCAAGATATCCCACAAGCATTGCTTCCAGTTCCTTCTTTGTATTAAGATATTTCTCCTCCTCGGGTACCTGCATTACATAACCAAGTGCCCCCATTGTTCTCGGCACAATAGTAATCTTCTGTACAGGCTCTGCATCTTTCTGCAGGGCGCTTACCAGTGCATGTCCTACCTCATGATAGGATACGATCCTGCGCTCCTGTGCACTGAGGATCCTGTCCTTCTTCTCTTTACCTACCAGAACTACTTCAACAGCTTCGAGAAGATCTTTCTGGGATACTGCGCTACGTCCACTCTTAACAGCAAGGATAGCAGCCTCGTTGATCATATTAGCCAGATCCGAACCCACTGCCCCGGAAGTTGCAAGTGCAATGTTCTCAAAATCAACAGTCTCATCTAAATGTACATTTCTTGCATGAACCTTCAGGATCTCGATTCTTCCCTTCAGATCCGGTCTGTCCACAATGACACGTCTGTCAAAACGTCCCGGACGTGTAAGTGCCGGATCTAACGACTCCGGACGGTTCGTTGCAGCAAGAATGATGACACCATTATTTCCTTCAAATCCGTCCATCTCTGTAAGAAGCTGGTTTAAGGTCTGCTCCCTCTCATCATTTCCGCCCATTTGTCCGTCACGCTTTTTACCAATGGCATCAATTTCATCAATAAACACGATACATGGTGCCTTTTCCTTTGCCTGTCCGAAAAGATCTCGAACTTTGGAAGCTCCCATACCGACAAACATCTCAACAAATTCTGATCCGGACATTGAGAAAAATGGTACATTTGATTCACCCGCCACTGCTTTTGCAAGCATTGTTTTGCCGGTTCCCGGAGGTCCTACAAGAAGGACACCTTTTGGCATAGACGCACCTACATCGGTATACTTCTTCGGATTGTGAAGATAATCAACGATCTCTGAAAGGTTTTCTTTCGCCTCATCTTCTCCTGCAACGTCTGAAAAACGGATTCCCTCACTGGATTGCACATAAATCTTCGCATTGCTTTTTCCCATTCCAAAAGCCATCGAATTTTTTCCTCCGGCATGCTCCATCAGTTTCTTCGCCATATAATTTCCCAGTGCGATAAAAAGGATCAATGGCAAAACCCCTGTCAGCAGGAAGCTGATGATCGGTGACATCTGCTTATCGATATCTTTTGCGAATACTGCTCCACATCCATATAGCCTGTCCGTCAGGTTTGGATCGTTCATCAGACCTGTTTTATAAATATTTTTTTGATCTTTATCTGTAAAGATGATCTGATTGTCCTTAACTTCTACTTCACCGATATTCTTCTTCTCGATCATGCTCATAAAAGTTCCATAATCCGTTTCCTTTACCTGATGCTCCATAAGGATTGGTGTGACAACCAGATTAAATACGATCAGCACTATTAACACAATCCCATAATAATATGCCAGTGGTTTTTTCGGTGTTTTAACTTCTTTCATGGTCTTTCCTCCTGTTGTTCTGCGATATGCTTTCTCCGTGCATTTTCGTATTATTTATTCTGCCATCTGACTTCGCCCTT
>ERZ780185.1090-NODE-1090-length-12659-cov-2.886544_pt1 | contig 12659 bp, 15 predicted proteins | sample MGYA00511365_ERZ780185 | MGnify/ENA primary metagenome ERZ780185 (study PRJEB29588, sample SAMEA2151606) | human gut metagenome | biome: human gut; feature: human-associated habitat; material: faeces | place: Denmark | collected 2008/2010 ...
GAAAATATTTTACTAATCTTCTTGCAAATTCGCTTGAAGCATATGTATCATATGCATTTGTAAACCATGTATATCTTAATCTTGAATATTCATCTATTGCTGTATATTGATAAAATTTTTCTCCATCTATATATTGTTCTTTTACATTCTCCAAATTTATATGCTGCTTTTGCCACTCCATATTTTCTTGAAAATTTTACTATTGACTCTTTATATTTTAATCTATCTGTGATATTATTACCCATAAGAGAGCACCGCCGATATGTTTATTTTTGGTCATTTAAACAATATCATTTTTGTGCTCTCTTTTCAATATTTTATTTTCAATGTATTTGTGACATATCTATTTTAAACCTATATCACTTGCTTCATAAAATTTATATTGAGTTTTACATACTTTCCTTGTCAAATATTTTATGCTTATTAATATAAACTAAATACATTCACTGTTTATATAATTTAATAGCTCATTTTTTATTTCTTCATTTGATACTTCACTTATACTATTAGCATATTCAAGTACATCCTCTTCCATTGGTAAATTTGATTTGTTAATTTCAAATTCTTCTAATATTGGTATTATTTTTTCTTCCATTGTAGGATAATATTTGTATAATGTATCATAAGCATTTAATGGTTTATCTGGTTTTGTATATCTGGCACTTTCCCAATCTAATACCATTTCAACATAATCTATATAGTCTTTTTCTAGTTCATTTTTATGATGTGACGATAATCTTCTATGTATTTGAGACACATCCTTTTTATCATAAAACAAATACATAAACATTTTATCTAAATCATGATTTTTCATCCTACATAAAATTGCATCTTTATTTTCTTTTATGTACTTATTTGCTAAGTACATAACTACTTTTCTATGTTTATATGTATATTTTAAATTTGATTCATTTTTCATAATATTTTCCATCCTTTTTCCAAACAGGCCTCTTGTATATCATAACCTATATTTCTAGAAAATCATTCCCTTTTTACGTATTTCTTTTAATGTTTTTTCATATTCTTCATCATGGTGTTTTATTAATTTTTCTACACAATCTTTATCTAAAATATATCTTAAATTGTTTATAAGTTCACTATCTCTCATATCATATATCTCCTTAATAAATTTCTATTATTATGATTTATTCATAATTTTTACAAATTGACTTTCGTCAATTTCTTTATGTTCAAGTAAATATTCAACTGCTTTTTGAGTTTTTTCTTTATTTTCTATCAATATTTTAATTGTTTTATCATAACATTCGGCAAGTATTTTATTAGCTTCCTCATATATGTATTTACCAGTGTCTTTCTCATCTGGAAATGTATATAATCCCATGTCTAACATTCCAAATCTTGTAATCATATTAGTTACAATCTTAGAAGCTTTTTCTAAATCACTACCATTACCAGATTCATGTTCTCCAAAATAAACTATTTCATTACACATTCCACCTAAAAGTCCACATATTCTATTCAAATATTCATTATTGCTTGATGTATATTTAAAATTAGTATTATTGTATTCAACATATCCTAGTGTTCCAGTACCTTCAGCATTTATAGTAATTTTTTTAATTCCTGGTAATTTTTCTAATACATATCTTATAGTTGCATGTCCAATTTCATGAATTGCTGTTCTTCTTTGAGATTTTTCATCAATAAAATCCGGATTTATCATAGATTCACCAGCAAACATAGTTCTTGTCATATCTTGAATTGATGGTATGCATTCTTTTGTTACTAAAGTAATGTCCCCATCTTTTTTTGCAAGTTTTAATAATGTATTTTGTACAACTTTATCTACAAACCTACCATTTCCATTATTCTCCACATTACAAAAATACTTCATCACTTGTTCAACATTTTCTTTTGCATCATCTTCAATTTTCAAGCCTAATGCTGCTATTTTTCTATAATATATTTCACAATACTCTTTATGGACTTCCATTGCTTTAATTAAAGTTGCAACTGCTTCTGAACCAAAATCATTTCCTGATTTACTACCTTGTGCTAGAGTATAGGCTTCATCTATAAATAACACTCCTCCCATTGCTTTTTCAATTACATCTGAGGTTTTTTGTGCTGTTTGTCCTACATAACCTGCCACTAAATCTTTTCTTTCAACTTCTACTAGTTTATTTTCATGAATCATTCCTAAATCAAATAAAATTTTTGCAATAATTCTTGCTACAGTTGTTTTTCCCGTACCTGAGTTTCCTGTAAAAATCATGTGTAAATTTTGATTTGGTATAACTAAGTTTTGCTCTTCTGCTTTTTTCAAGAATTTTATATAATTCTCAAATTCTTTAATTTTTTCTTTTAAATCTTTTAGTCCTACCAACTCATTAAGCATTTTATCTGCATCATAATTTGTATAATAGGTTTATAAATGCAATTATATTTTTTCATTCTAATTTTTACTTATTTCATAAGCATTATTTTAATGCTATTTTAATGCTACCAGAAAATTTTTATTGGTTTTCATTAAAATTCATTAAGTTTTAATTTTTTTCTATAATGGCTGTAATGTACTTATTAAGCAGTATTCAGTTTTTTTAATTTTATTAAGTTTTATTAGAATACTTAAATGTTCTATGCTAATGGTTTCATTGTCGGGATTTTTGTTGCGGTTCTCTCATTTGCGGCATTAAGTTGCTTTAACGGGCATTAAAGCCGTTTGGAAAGGCTTAAAAACAACTTTTTCGGACTCATTTACAGCAATTTGGCACTCAAATGATGTATGTTTTGATGTAAATGATGTAAGCTCAACTATGAAACCCGGCAAATCACCACTAACATTTATTATATTCATCTGCTGCCTGAAAGTCAACCGGCAAACCAAATCCCATTATAAATGTAAATAAATAAAGAGAGCATACTTTCCAAAACGGATTGTATTGTCTGGTGTCAGCGGTAAATTCCTATCCGACCATTCGACAATCAGTTCGGGATGTACCGTCGCTAAACTGTTACTCATATCAAAACCTCCACTTCCTCTGTGATTAAAGTATATGAAGTTTTGGCTTTTACTTGTAGTTTGCGAATATCTGTATAAATAAAAAAGCCCTTTAAGAAAAGGATTTTTCCTCTCTCAAAGGGCTTGGTAAACTGGAATTTATTTTAATATCCATGGTCAACATGTTGCCATTGTCCGCCATTTGTTCTAACTAAAATCCACTTCCAATCATTGTATGTACTATTTGGATTCAGAGAACCATCTCCTCCAGATGAATCAACATCGAATGAAGATAGCAAAACAATGACTTCATCTGCATTGTTCCTATCTGCCCAATCTTGATGGTCTTTAGAGCTGTCATCCCCTGCATAATAAATTTCTGTAAGAGTACATCCATTCCAGTTGCTCTTAAACTCTTTTTTTATGGTGTCAATAGCAGCTGCAATATCCTCTTCAGAATATATTTCAGATTCTACATTATGCGTATTTACTTCATTAACATTTCCGCCACAAGCACTCAAACTAAATACAAGCAGAATACATAGCATTGCACATACAATCTTTTTCATACTTCACACTACCTCCATCAATTCCGATTTATCTTTTTCTTTCTGAAAATGGGCAATTCCGCAATGGAACTGCTCATATATCTTGAAAATTATGCGATTTTCTCGTGCCTGCACAAATTCACGCATCAAATGATGTAAGTTTGATGTAAATCGCCGATTTGTGAGGTTGTCCTAAATCCCAAAACTCGCATAAATACTGGTTTTTTGCTACTTTTATTTATCTAAGGGTTTCATTGTCGGGAATAATAGTACATCTCTTATTGATGCTGAATCTGTAAGTAACATTACCAAACGGTCAATTCCCATTCCCATGCCTCCTGTTGGTGGCATTCCATATTCTAATGCTTGCACAAAGTCATCGTCCATCATATTTGCTTCTTCGTCTCCTGCTTCTCTTGCTTGTACTTGTTTCAAAAATCTTTCATATTGGTCAATAGGATCATTTAATTCTGAGTATGCATTTGCATATTCTCTACCTCCTATAAACAATTCAAATCTTTGTGTCATTCTTGGATTATCTTTACACTTTTTGGTTAGAGGTGAATTTTCTATTGGATATTCATATAAAAATGTTGGTTGTCTTAATGTTTCTTCAACTTTTTCTTCAAATACTTGTACTATTATGTCACCTCTGGTTGTTTTTATTGGATCAATTTCCATGTTTAAATCTTTTGCAATTTTCTGTGCTTCTTCATCTGTTTCTACAGTATTAAAATCAACACCTGTAACTTCTTTAATACTATCAATCATAGTAATTCTTCTAAATGGTTTTTCTAGGTCAATTTTTTCACCTTGATATGATATTTTTCCAGTACCGCATACTTTGTTAGCACATCTTCTTATTAGTTCTTCGGTTATATTCATCATACCTTCTAAATTTGTATATGCCTCATAAAGTTCTATACAAGTAAACTCTGGATTATGCTTTATATCCATACCTTCATTTCTAAAGTTTCTTCCTATCTCATAAACTTTATCAAATCCACCAACAATAAGTCTTTTTAAATATAATTCTGTTGCAATTCTTAAATACATATCTATATCTAGAGTATTATGATGTGTTATAAATGGCCTTGCAGAAGCTCCACCTGGTATAGTTTGTAATATAGGTGTTTCAACTTCCATAAATCCTTTTTCATCTAACATATTTCTGATTTCTTTAATTATTAATGATCTCTTTTTAAATGTTTCTTTTACTTCAGGGTTCATAATTAAATCTACAGACCTCTGGCGATAACGTAAATCTGTATCTTTTAGTCCATGAAATTTTTCTGGAAGTGGTCTTAGAGACTTTGAAAGAAGTATTACTTCTTTTGCATGAATAGATATTTCACCTGTCCTTGTTTTAAATACAAAACCTGTAATTCCAATTATATCTCCTATATCATCTTCTTTAAATTGTTTATAACTCTCTTCTCCCAGATCGTTTATGCTTACATAACTTTGAATTTTTCCATCTCCATCTTGAATATGGCAGAATGATGCTTTTCCCATTATTCTTTTAGCCATAATTCTTCCAGCTATTGTTACATCTTTCCCTTCTAATTCTTCATAATTATCTATTATTTCTTTACTTGTATGAGTTATATCAAATTTTGTTATCTCAAAAGGATTCTTATTATTTTGTTTTAATTTTTCTAATTTTTCTCTCCTTATTATCATTAATTGGTTTAAATCCAATTCTTGTTCTAAATTGTTGTTTGTTTCTTCATTCATACTTTTCATCCCTTTCTAGGCTTATGTCTAATATTTCGCCATAAAATAATATGTATTATTATACCCTAAAAGTAAGAACATGTAAACAGTTTTGTGGGATTTATGTTTATTTTTCAATAAAAATGAGTACCATTTTTGGCACTCATCTTGAAGGTATTTGTTAACTAGCATTTTGTTTTATTTATTATCATTCCTCCTTAGCATCAGATTTTATACATATAGCTTTAAGACAAATTTAATAATATTATTAAATTTCTTATATAGAATTTGAACAAAATTTTGATATGACAAAAAAACATATGTTTAAATATGAAAAATTCATTATATTTTGAGATTTTTTTGAAGATAATTGTGATTTTTGAGATTTCAGACTAAAAATTTAAGAAATCTAACTTTTTTGATTTAAGTTTTTTGACATTAATAAATTCAAACTTTGCTATAAATATAATTGTTAATTTAATTATAACTGTTTATTTACTTAAATTCAAGAAAAATCGTGTGTCATAAAACGACATTATTCTTGTTTGTTTTAGTGTCTTAAAACCTCATTTTTATATGAGGTTTTAAGGACATTGATTATATTTTCCATTAAGAAGCTTTTCGTAATTCTATTGCATGCTGTTTAGAGATTTCTGTTACCTCTCCTGTTGCTATTCTTGCTATTTCATTTATAGTTTCTTCCTCATTTAGCTGCTTTATTGTTGTTACCGTTTTTTCTTCTCTTACATTTTTACTTATATAATAATTATAGTCTCCTCTTGCCGCAATTGGCGCCAAGTGAGTTATACATATTACTTGATGTACTTTTGATATTATTTTTAGCTTCTCTCCTACTGCTTTTGCCGCTTTTCCGCTTATTCCTGTATCTATCTCATCAAATACCAAAACAGGAACATCATCTGTTTTAGCAAATACAGACTTAATAGCTAACATTAATCTTGACATTTCTCCACCTGATGCTACTTTTACAAGTGGTTTTGTTGTTTCTCCTATATTAGTACAAATATAGAACTCTACTTTGTTTAATCCATTAATATTGAATTCTTGTAATCTTTCTATTTTTATTTCAAAAATGGAATTAAGCATTTCTAAATCCTTTAACTCAGTATTTATTTTTTCAGATAGTTCATTGGCATATTCTATTCTTATTTTTTCCATTGATTCTGCATATTTGCTCATTTCTTCTTCCAATTCTTTTATTCTTGTTCTCAATATTTTGTTATATTCTTCAGCATTTTCAATTTCATATATCTGTTTCTCTACATTTTCTTTATACTTTGATATTTCTTCTATGCTATTTCCATATTTTCTTTTAAGAGAATATATGATATCTAATCTTTTTTCTATGTCGTCTCTTTCACACTCGTCAAAGCATATTTGAGTTTTCATATTTTCAAAATCCCTTGAATGTTCCTGTATTTCATAATATATGTTTTTAAGATCAATTAATTTTTCTTTATATATCTCTCCATATTCCTCTATTTTTTCTAATGCTTTTATAGAACTGCTTAATCCATCAATTACTTGATTTGATAAAGTTTCATCTATTTCGGTCAAATTTATATGTAATTTTTCAGAGTTTACTATTATATTTCTCTTTTCTTCTAATTCCTCGTCTTCTCGTGATTTCAAGTTTGCTTGCGCTATTTCATTTAATTGATACCTTAATAAATCTAGTCTTCTCTCTTTTTCTTTTTCATCTCCATAATTTTTTTGTAACTCTTCTTGTTTCTTTTTGTATTCGGTATATAACTCCAAATAAAATTCTTTTTGCTTTTTTAATTTATCTCCTATAAAGGAATCCAAATAATTTATATGATATTTCGAATCCAATAAAAGTTGATTGTCCTGTTGCCCATGTATATCTATTATTTTTTTCATTATATCTTTTAATTCATTTACTGTTATAAGCCTTCCATTTATTTTACACGAGTTTCTACCATTTGAATAAATTTCTCTTGTAATAATTATATTTCCATCAATCGCTCTTTCGTCTTCTGGGCAATACATACTAAGTTCAACAAACGAATAATTTTCCCCTTTTCTTATCATTTCCTTTGAGAATCTTCCCCCAGCAACAATTGCTAATGAATCTATTATTAAGGTTTTACCTGCTCCCGTTTCTCCTGTTAATACATTCAACCCTTCATTAAAATCTATTGTTATATCATCTATTATTCCTATATTTTTTATATGTAATGTTGTTATCATATGCCCTCCTTGCAAATTTTTGTTTTATAGAATTGTTGTTTGTATTGTACATCCGTTTCTTATTATTGTCAAGCGAACGTTCAAATTTTTTCTAGATATTTTTCTTTAACATCTTGACTTCCCCCTGTAAAATATGCTACACTTAGTAAGTAGTTAAATGGCCCCTTGGTCAAGCGGTTAAGACGCAGCCCTCTCAAGGCTGAATCATGGGTTCGATTCCCGTAGGGGTCACCACAACAAAAAACATACACTTATTGCTGTGTATGTTTTTTATTTATATCAATTACCATTTCTAGTATTTCTTTTAATCTTTTCTCTTGTTTTGTTAAATACAAATATCCTATTAAGGCTTCAAAAGCTGTTGAGTACATATATTCTTGCACAGTTGCGTTTTTCGCTATGTGATGATTTTCTGCATTTCTGCCTCTTTTCACTATTTCTTTTTCTTTATCTGTAAGCATTTCCTCTATTTTTTGTAGTGCTTTTGCTTGTGCAGGAGCTTTTACATATTTTATTGCTTCTACATGTAACTTATGTGGCTTTAAATTTGTTTTATTTATCAGATATGTTCTAATATATAATTCAAAAACAGCGTCTCCTATATATGCCCACGTGAGTGGTGCCATCATATTTATTTTTTCTTCTTCTTTTTCTATATTTATTAATTCCATTTTTGTCTTTCCTTTCTTAAGCTAGTAATTTCTTCGAAGTGTGGGCGATTAAAATCGCCCCTACATTTTTCACAGATTACTTTATCCCTATGTTTTATGCACTTGTTCTAATGTTATTTCTCCTAATTTTCCATTTCTAAAATCATCTAATATAATACCAGCTGTTTTTTCTTGATCAACATATCCTCCAGATATTAGAGCTCCTCTTTTTTTGCCAATTTCATCCAATATTGCTAAAACCAACTCATTTTCTTCTAAATCTTGTTCCATTATTTTATGTATCTGGTCTGGGTCTAATTTATATCTTTCAATTATATTCTTTCTATAATTTTTAACTAGAAACTTCAACAATTGAAAACCTATCTCTATTGTTTGTAATATGTCATCTTTAATTGTTCCTGTATACGCCAAATTTAGTGCTACTTGTTCATTCTCAAATTTAGGCCATAATACGCCTGGGGTGTCCATAAGTTCTATATTATCATCTACCTTTATCCACTGTTTCTGCCTTGTTATACCTGGCTTGTTTCCAACCTGTGCAGATGCTTTTTTAGAAATTCTATTTATAAATGATGACTTTCCAACATTTGGTATTCCTAAAATCATAATTCTTATTGATTTTCCAATTCTTCCCTTTTGTACATATGTTTCCGCTTCGTAACATTTTCTTATTGCATTAATGCATTCCTTTATTCCTTTTCCAGAGTTAGAATCTACTAAGATCGCTAAATCCCCCTTATTCTTGAAATACCTAATCCACTTCTCGTTTTGGTTTTTATCTGCTAAATCAGATTTATTCAATACAATAATTCTTTTTTTATTTTGTATTAACTTATTTATATCTGGATTTTGACTTGCTATTGGTATTCGTGCATCCAATATTTCTATCACTATATCTATTAATTTTAGGTCCTCAGCAATTTGTCTCTTTGTTTTTGCCATATGACCTGGATACCAGTTGATACTCGTTGATGGTAAACTTTTTGTATCTTCGTTCATTTTTTTATTTTTTCTCATTTCTCTTTTTTGATACATGTCCATATATATTATTCACTTCCATTTTATCTTTCATTTTTTACAACTTTCTATATTATAGCACAATTATTTATTTTTATAAAGTCAACTGCTTGAATAGATTCATCCTGATATTTGATCTTTTCTATGACTTCTTTCTACTCTTCCATTTTGTTTTGGTGTATGTGGCTTTATTACTTTATATTCTAATCCTAATTCTTCTAATGTATTTTCAAACATTGTTTTTTTACTTTTTAAAAATGCTTGCCAACTTAATCTATTTGTAAATTCAAATCCATTATCTGTTTGTATTGTCTTTATTTTAAACGGAAAATATTTTACTAATCTTCTTGCAAATTTGCTTGAAGCATATGTATCATGTGCATTTGTAAACCATGTATATCTTAATCTTTAATATTCATCTATTGCTGTATATTGATAAAATTTTTCTCCATCTATATATTTTTCTTTTACATTCTCCAAATTTATATGCTGCTTTTGCCACTCCATATTTAAACCTATAACAATATAGACCATATAAAAATTTTTTTATATTGGGTATAAATACATTTTATTGCAGAAGACCGATATAATTTACAATAAAATAGGAGCTAACTCATTTCTAAATTAACTCCATATATGTTAGATATTATTTCAATAATTACATTTCTTTCTTTGCTTTCTTTAAATCATTTGAATAGTAATACATATCAACACATTGTAAATCTCCATCAAATATTTCGTCATCATAGTTATCTACAAAGTAATTTTTTATTGTCTTTTCGTATTTATCAAAACCTTGTTTTACATAGAATGGGATATTATTTTCTGTTGTTCCAACTAGCATTTTATTATATTTTTGTTTATAGTTATCACACAAATATTTTAGCATTTTTTTAGCATAACCTTTATTCCTATATTCTTCTTTTGTGGCAATATTTTTTAATTCACATGTATTATCATCTACTTTAGTTACAACAGCAACACATGCAATTTCATTTTCATAAGTCAATACAAACAAATCTCCATCTTTCAAATATTCATTTATCATATTTTCACTCGGATCCGCTTCAAGTAGAAAGTCCATATACTGCTCTTTATTATCTTTTTCCTTTTTTATATTTACATTTCTTTTTGCAGGAAGAAATTCAAATCCTTTTGGCAATTTTGGTTTCTTATTTGTTGTGTTAGTTGAAATTATTTTCTCCTCACTACTAAATATGCAACCACAATACTTTTGCATATATAAGCCTAAGTCATGTGCTTTTTGGTGGCCTTTCCAAAACCCTATTCTAAAGTCTCTATATAAGAAGTCTATTTTATATTCTTTACTATATTGCTCCATTAACTGTTTTATATAATCGTGTTGTTGATATATGCTATATAGTAGTGTTGTTGTTACTGTATCATATCCATGTTTTTTGGCATATTCAAATGTTTTTTTTAATCTTACGGGATAACAATAATTTATGCACCTACTATTTAAATTTGAAATTACATTTTTGCAAAACGAATCCAAGCCATATTCTTCTTCAAATATGGCTTTTACATTTATAATATTGGCATATTCTTTTAAACAGTCTCTTCTAGCTTTATATTCCATATATGGATGTATATTGGGATTATACCAATATAATGTTGGTTCTATTCCCTCATTCCTTAATTCTTCTATACAGTACACACTACATGGTGCACAACATACATGCATTAATAACTTCATATTCTTATCTACCTATTCTATTTTTATTATTCATTATATTCTACCCCTATGTGTTCATATGCTGGTTTAAGTGGTATCCTTCCTCTTGGTGTTCTTGTAATAAACCCTATCTGAATTAAATAAGGCTCATACACATCTTCTATTGTGTCAGCTTCTTCCCCTACAGTAACTGCCATTGTTTCTAAACCTACTGGTCTTCCACCATATTTAATAATCATTGCTTCTAACAATCTTCTATCGATTTCGTCTAATCCATACTCATCTATTTCTAATTTATTTAAAGCTGTTTTTGTTATTTTTAATGTAATGTTTCCATCTCCCAGAACTGCCGCATAATCTCTTACCCTTTTTAATAATCTATTTGCAATTCTTGGTGTTCCTCTAGAACGTCTTGCAATCTCTATTGCTGAGTTCTCATCAATTTCAACATTTAATATCTTCGCCGACCTTTTTACTATTGTTGTTAAGTCTTGCGCATTATATAATTCTAATCTATGAACAATACCAAATCTATCTCTTAGAGGAGTGGTTAAAGACCCCGCTTTTGTAGTTGCTCCTATTAAAGTAAATTTAGGCAAATCTAATCTTATTGATCTTGCACTTGGTCCTTTTCCTATTATTATATCAAGTGTATAATCCTCTAACGCAGGATACAAAATTTCTTCTACACTTTTGTTTAATCTGTGTATTTCATCTATAAATAAAACATCAAATTCAGATAAGTTAGTAAGTAAAGCTGCTAAATCCCCCGGTTTTTCTATTGCAGGACCTGATGTTATTTTTATATTTGATTTCATTTCATTTGATATAATATTAGCAAGTGTGGTTTTACCCAAACCAGGAGGTCCATATAGTAAAACATGGTCTAAAGGCTCCCCTCTTTTTTGGGCAGCCTCTATATATATTTTCATATTTTCCTTTACCTTATCTTGTCCTATATATTCATCTAAAAGTTTTGGTCTTAAAGAATTTTCTAATCTTTCTTCGTTGCTACTTTCAAGTTCCGGATTAATTAACCTTTCTTCTTCCATTACTTTCTTAGTCTCCTTCTAACTAATTATTACAAAATTGTATCCTACAAATAATCCGCTTTCTATTACTCCTGTAATTTCTTTTATATCTTTTTCTAAAGTTTCGTATATTTCTTCAAATTTAGTATCTAATATAAAATTGTTATTTTCTGTAATTAATGGACCATCTTTTTTTACTGCTGTTCTTAACTTTATTTCTGTTGCTCCTAAATCCAGTAACTCTTCTTTTACGCTGTTAATAGCTTCTGGATAACATTCAATTGGAATATATGCTTCTTCTCCTAGGTTTCTTACAAATTTTGTTTTATCTGCCAATATATATGTTACTGGAGAATTTGCAATATTTAATTTTTCCCTAAACATTGCAGCTCCTCTACCTTTTATTAGCCAATTTGTATCATTTACTTCATCTGCACCGTCAAAACACCAGTCAGGTTTATTTTCCATTATTGTAGTAGTTGGTATTTCTAATTCTGAACATAGCATTTTAATCTCGTGTGATGTTGGAATAGCCAAAATATCTATGTTTTCTTTTTTTATTCTCTTAGAAATTTCTTTTACCGCTAAATAAGAAGTAGACCCTGAACCAAACCCTATAGTTTCCCCATTTTTAACTTTTTGCGCTATCTGTATTGCTATTTTTTCTTTTTCTTCTCTATTAGTTATATTTTCAAAATTAATATTCTCTAATACTTCTTTAGACCATTTCATACATTTTCCTCCAAAAACTTATTTTTAGTAATTTCTTCGAAGTGCGGGCGATTA
>ERZ780185.1096-NODE-1096-length-12631-cov-3.234494_pt1 | contig 12631 bp, 5 predicted proteins | sample MGYA00511365_ERZ780185 | MGnify/ENA primary metagenome ERZ780185 (study PRJEB29588, sample SAMEA2151606) | human gut metagenome | biome: human gut; feature: human-associated habitat; material: faeces | place: Denmark | collected 2008/2010 ...
CAACGACTACCTGGCCAAGCGCGACAGCGAGTGGATGGGCAAGCTTTACAGATACCTCGGTCTTTCGGTTGGTCTTATCTGCCACGATCTCGATAATGAGGGCAGAAAAAAGGCTTATGCCGCAGACATTACATACGGAACAAACAACGAACTTGGTTTTGACTACCTCCGTGACAACATGGTAGTTTACAAGGAAAACAAGGTTCAGCGCCCGCACGCATTTGCAATTGTCGATGAGGTTGACTCAATTCTCATTGATGAGGCGAGAACTCCTCTTATTATTTCGGGTAAGGGCGACAAGTCAACAGACCTTTATGCAAAGGCTGACGCTTTTGCAAAAACTCTTAAAGTTCAGCGTTTTGCAGAACTTGACGCAAAAGAGGATATGGAGGAATATTACAAGGAAAACGACATTGATTATGTTGTTGATGAAAAGCAGAAAACAGCAACCCTCACACAGAGCGGTGTTAAGAAAGCCGAAGAATTTTTCGGTATTGAAAACCTTACCGATCCCGATAACCTTACAATTCAGCACCATGTAAATCAGGCTATCAAGGCCAACGGCGTTATGAAGCTTGATGTTGACTATGTTGTCAAGGACGGCGAAGTTATCATCGTTGACGAATTTACAGGTCGTCTTATGTACGGCCGTCGTTTTAACGAAGGTCTTCACCAGGCTATTGAGGCTAAAGAGGGCGTAAAGGTTCAGAGCGAAAGCAAGACTCTTGCTACAATCACATTCCAGAACTACTTCCGTCTTTACAAAAAGCTTTCGGGTATGACAGGTACTGCTCAGACAGAGTCGGAAGAATTCCAGGAAATCTACAAGCTTGATGTTGTTGAAATTCCTACAAACAAGCCTGTTTTAAGAAAAGACCTCCCCGATTCGGTTTATAAGACAGAAAACGGCAAGTTCCACGCTGTTATTGATGCAATTGTTGAGGCTCACGAAAAGGGACAGCCTGTCCTTGTCGGTATAATTTCAATTGAGAAGTCGGAGCTTCTTTCAAAAATGCTCAAAAAGAGAGGCATTAAGCACAATGTCCTCAATGCAAAACAGCATGAAAAAGAGGCTGAAATTGTTGCTCAGGCAGGTAAACTCGGTGCGGTAACAATCGCAACCAACATGGCAGGTCGTGGTACCGATATCATCCTCGGCGGTAACGCAGAGTATATGGCAAAAGCCGCAATGCGTAAGCAGGGCTTTACAGAGGAGCTTATTGAAGAAGCTACAGGTTATGCGGAAACCGATGATGAAGAAATCATCAATGCAAGAAATACATTCAGAGAACTGAATGACAAGTATAAGGAAGAAATTAAAGGCGAGGCTGAAAAGGTAAGAGAGGCCGGCGGTCTTTACATTATGGGTACGGAAAGACACGAGTCACGCCGTATTGATAACCAGCTCCGTGGTCGTGCAGGCCGTCAGGGCGATCCGGGTGTCAGCCGTTTCTTCCTCTCAACCGAGGATGACCTTATGCGTCTGTTCGGCGGTGACAGAATGAAAATGATGATGGAGCGTATGAATGTTGCCGAGGATATGCCCATTGAGAACAAGATGCTCACAAGTATTATCGAAGGCTCACAGGAAAAGGTTGAGCTTCGTAACTTCGGCATTCGTAAGGATGTCCTCCAGTACGACGATGTTATGAACAAACAGCGTGAAATCATCTACGGTCAGCGTGATCAGGTTCTTAATGGTGAGGATCTCCACGAAACAATCCTCAAGATGGTTGAGGATACAATCGCAACTTCAATCAAGCAGTATCTCCCCGAAGGTCCTGCAGAACATTGGAACTTCCAAAGCCTCAAGGATTATTACGCAGGCTGGCTTATAAGAGATGAATCAAAGTATGATTTCAGCCTTGAAGATCTTGAAAATATGGAACCCGAAGAGATTCAGAAGATGCTCGTTGACGATGCTCTTGAAATCTACAAGGAAAACGAAGAACTTCTTCCCGAGGAAACAATCCGTGAGATGGAGCGTGTTTACCTCCTCAAGAATGTTGATACACATTGGATGGATCACATCGACAATATGGATCAGCTCAAGAGCGGTATCAGACTTCGTTCATACGGTCAGCACGATCCTGTTGTTGAGTACAGAGTTGAAGGCTTCGATATGTTTGATGAGATGATTGAAAGCATTCGTGAAGATACTGTCAAGATGATGCTCATTATGCCAAAGCGCGTTTATGAGATTCAGAAAAGACAGGATGCAATTGCAGCGGCAAAGAGAGCAGCTCAGAGGGCTGCCGCAGCGGCAAAGTCTGCATCCGATGATGAAGAAGCTGTTGAACAGTCGGACGCCGTAAAGCAGGCGCTTCACCGTGAGCAGGTTGCTCAGCCTACAGAAACTTCTGCAGACGGTACGGATTCTGTCAACAAGACTATCCGTAAGGGCAAGAAAATCGGCAGAAACGATCCCTGTCCGTGCGGCAGCGGTAAAAAGTACAAGAAGTGCTGCGGCAGAGATCTTTAATATGTTTGCATAAAGCAGTTTGTATAATTGCGATTTAAGTGAATTACATTTTGAAGGGCAGAGAGCAATACTCTGCCCTTTATTTGTGCCGAATTTTCAAGGTGTTCGGTGATTAATTTGATGAGATATAGATATTGATTATAAAAATATATCTGAAAATTTCAGTAAAATGCTGGTTTTGGGGCACTTTAAAAGCAGCAATCGCAAAATAATACATATTTTCGCACGCACAGCATGGAGTAAACCTGCATAAAAATTTTTGATATTTTTGAAAAAAGAATTAAAAATCAACAAATTTAGTGCCGAAATTGACTTTTTAACTGCCTGTTAAGGTTGTGTAATGGGTATAATTTATCTTAAACACAAAAAATGGCGATAAATAAGCAATAAAATCACATTATGGTCAAAAATATTAAATCGTGCTTGCAGATATGCAAAATAACCAAAAACATTACCCAAAGTTTAGCTATATTGCCTCTACAAATATGCAATAAAATATTATATACTTGTATACAAGTAAAGAAGAAGAACAAATTCAAAAAATTGCGTTTCATAATTAGTTGGCAGATATATTGGACTGTCCTATGCAGTTCTGTTTAATTGTACTTTGACTGCCAAAACAAAGTAATCGGCAATGAAGGAGAAGAAAAAATTATGAAATTAAGTAAAAAGCTTTGCATAACCGCAAAGAAAAGCTTTTCTCTTGTGCTTGCACTTACCCTCATGCTTTCGATATGTGCCGTGTCGGGTATGTCGCTTAATGTGTTTGCGGCAACATCTTTGGATCAGAAGATTTACATTAACCTGAACAAGAATAAGGAATGGAATGGTTTTTCTTCTGTTACATATCGTTTTGCTAAGGATGACGGCACGGTTCTCAAAACGGATACTGTAAGCAAAAATTCTTCGGGAGTTTTTGAAACCACTGCACCATCCGGTGCAACAAGAATTGAGCTTTCTTCCGGGGTTAATTTTACTCTTCCCGAAAAGACTGTTGCAAAAGATTCCCGCCGTATCTATCTTAAGAACAGCAATAATACCTATAATGAGGCTTATGCATATTCTTGGGTAAACGATACTGACTCCAACGCAGAGTGGCCGGGTGTTGCAATGACTAAGACATCTTCAGGCAGCGATTACTACTATGTAGATGTTAAGTCATCCTATAAAAATGTAATCTTCAGCAACAAGGGCGAAACACAAACAAGCGACCTCGGTATTAACGACTCATACAGTGCCGATAATGCTCTTTATGATGCTTCAAAAAGTCAGTGGACTAACCCGTTCATCAAGACCCTCGACATTTCGGGTGCTTCGGGTGACACAGAATTTTATCTTACAACTGACGGCTCGTTCAAAGAAAGTAAATACCTTTCTGTTCAAGCTCCCGACAAACAGTCGAAAGCAGAATATAAAACAGTTTATGTTTCAAACGATGACTGGAAGTCGCTTACAAAGGTTTATGCAACTTTTGACTACAACGATGCCTATGAAGGAACAGTTGAGCTTGCAAAAGACACCATAGACACCAAGGTAAGCGGTTCTGTGGTGTTCAGCGGTAGAATTCCGGCGGGTGCGCTTTTAAGATTCCATCCGAACGAACATAACCTCAACGGTGCATCTTCTGCAACATCATATCCGACAGATTCGGGATATGATGGTTCGGACTACAACGATAACACGGCTACATATGTTAAGACAGCCAGAGGCGAAGGCTGGACAAAATTCTCGGAAATAGACAATGTAAACTATGGTGCTGTCGTTGAAAATTCATTCAAAGATAATCCTAACATCGTAGGCGTTGACGCAACATACTTTGACTACTTGTCTGATATGGAGCAGGAGAAAGGGTATCTTCAGTGTCAGGGTAAGAACAACGATAGTGATATTGAAAATTACTGGTATCAGTTTGATAACTTCAACAGCTACATAAGCAACATTGCTTCAAACTGTAAGTCTGACTGGAAGTATCCTCTCTACTTCGGTAATATGTTCAAGGGTGATAAATGGTACAGTACATTTGAGACCCACGCAAAAGGACTTACAAACATCAACAATTATAAAGATGACTATTACTATGCAGTAAACAACTCCAACGGTATGAAATGGGGTGGCGGTGATTATAACCAGTCCTTACAGGGTCTTATGTACAACAGGCTTGACAGCAAGGGCGATCTTCAGGTTGCAAATGATGTCAAGGCTCCTTACTTTGATGCTGAGGCACTTTCAACCGCTAAATATAAGGATGTAAAAGTTGCCAATGTTTATAAGTCATCTTTCCCGTTCCGTACAACTACTGACGATGCAGGTGTTACTACTTATGAATTCACTTCAAAGAATGCAAAAGATAACATCTACTTCACATGGAACGGCCTCACACCTACCAAAATTAACTACGGTGAGGGCGAACAGTATGGTGTACAAGATGCATTGACAAATTTCGGCGGCGAAAGCAACGGTTATGGTATTTTCCCGTTCAACAATACTTCGGCTACATCATCGGGCAAGGGTACTAACGATAACCTTGACTATGGTTTCGGTATCAGACTTGATATAGACTTCAGAGTTCCGAAAGATGGTATGCTTGCAGACAACAATCCTGTAACCTTTAACTTCACCGGTGACGATGACCTTTGGGTTTATATCGGCGAAGATTCAACAGGCGCTGATGCAGAGCTTGCTCTCGACCTCGGCGGTGACCATAAAGAGGCAAGCGGTTCAATTAACTTTAATACAATGAAAGCAACAGCTGACGATGTATTTGCCGATTACTCAACTCCGTCATCGACTTCATCATCATCGACAACAGTTACAGTTCCTAGTGATGAGTTTTGGGTTAAGACAGGTGATTACACTGACTTCTGCGTTTATACATGGGATGATTCATCATCAGCAAAGTATGAAAAGCCCTACGCAACAGCAGACGGCTTCTATAAGTTCAGGCAGTCACAGTTTACAGGCAATACAAACGCTATCTTCTGTAGGTGGCAGAATGTAGGGAACGGCAAGCTTACAGAAAACCTTACGCTTTTAGACCTTTACGGTAAAATGTGGAACGGTAACGGCACTCAGTATTCTGCAGACGGTCAGTTACATCATACAAACCTTGGCACCGTTACAAAGACAATCAACAATGGTACTAAGCTTGATCCTAACAAGACATACCATATGGTAGTATTCTATATGGAGCGTGGTGAGGCTGAGTCTAACTTCTCAGTAAACTTCACAATGACACCTGCCAACAATGACCTCAAGGTTACAAAGGCACTTGATACAGGCAATGTTGTTTCTGAAATTTCAGATGACCTCAAAGCTAATGAAACTTTTGATTATACAATCAAAGAGAACGGCAAAGATACCTCCGGTAAAGGCTACAAGCTTACAAAATCAGACGAAAGCACAAGCAATGAAACTCTTTCAAACAGCGGTTTCACACTTAAAGATAATTATATAGCTGACTTTGACAACTCATTCAAGACCGGCAATGAGATGAAGGTTAACGAGTCAACAGACAGCAGTAAGCTTAAATACACAACGAACTGGGAACTCGTTAACAACAGAGTCGGTTCAACAATCAGCATCGGTTCAACTACGAACTCGGAATTCAAGCTTGTAGATGACAAGGATGACAGTGCTTATGCACAGCTCCAGCTCAACTATACCAACAGTATAGTGACAGCACCTCTTGAAATTTCAAAGAATGTTGTTGATGAAGACGGTAAAACCGATTACGATACAGATCAGCAGTTTACATTTGCGATTGCTCTCGACTTTGACGGCAGCGATTCAACCTATGACTACAAGACCTATCCTCTTGAGTATCAGCTCAAAGAAAAGGATGCAAGTGGTTATTCAAACACAGCTTATCGCACATCTAAGGACGGTTCGTTCACAATCAAAAAGGGCGAAAGCATTAAGCTTCTCAATATTCCTGTAGGTGCAACCTATAAGATTACAGAGAAAAATGTTATAGGTTATGTTCCTTATAAAGTAGGCAATCAGGACTTCAACGGTACATTTGTTGATACTCTCGCCAAAGCAGGAAATGCGCTTAACTTTATCAATAAGGTTAATCCTACAAACATTGCCATTTCGGTAAATAAAACTCTTGACGGTCAGGCTTACAGCGGCAGCAAGTTCGGTTATACATTGACAGGTCTTGAATCAATGGATACAGCAAAACAGGATGCCGACGGCAAACCTATCAAGACAAACAGCGCAAAAACAATTTCCACGAATTTGGAAACACCTGACAAAAACGGTAAGGTTGAATTCAAAAACCTCAAATTAGTCACTGCGGGTGTTTACAGATTTAAGATTACCGAGGCTCTTGCCGAAGGTGCAAATGCATCCGATTATAAAATGGATACAAACACCTGGCTTGCCGAGATTGAATTGCTTGAAAGCGGTGAAGTAACGGCGGCTAAGTACATTAAGGTTAAGAGCTCAGATATTGAAGGCAAAACCGATGCTCAGCTTGCAACTTACTTCAACAATTCTTCTCCTGTTGAAAAAGCCGTGTTTGAAAATGAAACCACACACGGAAGTGCAACAGTAAACAAGAAGAATCAGACAGGCGGTAATGTAAGTGATACGGAATTTGCTGTGATGAAGGTATCCGAGGAGGGTATCTTTACTGCAGATGATATCAATACAATCATTAATGATGCCTCAATGAAAACTCATATGGTTTCTAAAAAGACAGACAGCAACGGTCAGGCTGTGTTTGACAATCTGACAATCTTCAAGGACGGTCAGGGCGAGTTTACAAAAACAAACGGTAATAACGGTAATGTTGAATGGAGCAAAAGTTCCGACAATTATATATCAGGTACTTCAACATATCAGACATACTGTCTGTTTGAGTACAAACCGTCAGATGGTTACACCCCGAACTACACACTTTCCTACTTCACACTCCCTGTTAAGGGTGAGTACAATGTTACATATAATTATGTTGACGGTGCAATCACAATGCCTTCGGCAAGCGGTGACGGTATGAACGGCTATGTTGTTCTCGGTTTGTCGGTTGCAGGTCTTGCGGTGACAATGTTCACGGGTTACGCAATCTATTACGGAAAAGTTCGTAAAAAACGCAGAGCAGGACGCAGAAAGTAACCCGATATGATTTGAATTGTTAGAACAGATGATATTTTAATCAGATGTTTCTTTCATAAAAAACCTCTTTGACTGCTACGGGCACCGTTGTTAGCCGGTGTCCGACATGCAGCCACCCAAATTCAGTTTAACCATTCGGTTAGAATAGAATTACATATATTAAATCAAACACAAAGGAGAAAGAAAAATGAAAACTACAAAGAAAATCTTTGCAGCTGTTCTTGCAGTAATGATGATCGCTCTCATGATTCCATTCTCAGCAAGCGCAGCAACAAGCGATGCTTATAACGCATTTATCAAGGGCAAGAACGGCTTTAAAGTAAATGTTTATAAGGTAGCAACAATCAACACAACAACAGGCGAATATACAGAAATCCAGGGTGGCACAGCTGTTGCAACAGCTCTCAAGACTTGGAAAAATGCATCAGGTAACGATTCAAAGGCTCTTCTCGAGGCTTGCGAAAATGCAACATTTGCAGACAGCAAGGGTGACCACACATTCGCTTCTGACGAAGATGTTTACAATTTCGGTACAGATGAAGCAGGTGTTTACTATGTTAAGGTTACAGGCCAGCCTGCTGAAACAAGCGTAAAGAAAAAGGGCGGCGCTCTCTTTGCTCTTCCTGAGGGCACAAAGACAACTCAGGGTTCAGCAGAAGCTCCAATCAAACTCAAGATTAACACAGGTGAAGTTACAGTTTCTAAGGAAATCGTTGGTGGCGACATCAATACTAAGCACACAACTGCTTCTGCAGGCGACACAGTAACATTTAAGCTCACAGCTTCAGTTACAGGTTCTAAGGAAGTTCCGCTTACTGAGTACACAATCCACGATAACCTTTCAGATAGTTTTAGAGATCCAGCTGTAACAGAAGTTATGGTTGGTAGCACTAAGCTTCAAGAAGGTACAGATTATACTGTAGATAAAACAAATCTGTTAGATATTCAGATTTCTCTTACATCAGATTATCTTGCTAATGCTAAAAAAGCTGAAGGTGAAGAAGGCAGTAATGACTTCTATGCAAGTTCAGATGTTGTTGTAACACTTACAGCAATTCTTAAGGACACAGCTGCTTCAGGCTACAATACAACAGACAACAGCAACAGCGACAGCCTTACATACACAAACACATACGGTCAGACTTCAAAGCCGGGCGATGATACAGTATATGTTTACACATTCGACCTTCCTGTATTCAAGTATGATGGCACAACAACTGACAAGACGGGTCTTGGCGATGCAACATTTGAACTCAAGACAAAAGAGGGCACATTGATTGACACTAAGACAACAGACAGTAGCGGTAATGTTACATTTGCAAAGCTCGCTGCAGGTACATACACAGTTCAGGAGACAAAAGCACCATCAGGATACAACCTTAACTCTTCTGAGTACACAGTTGTTATTAGCACAACAGGTGTTATTACAGTTTCAGTTGACGGTAATTCAAGCGAAGTAAATCAGGTAGAAGTTCCTGATTATCCTGTAACAGTTCCTTCAACAGGTGGTATGGGTACAATGATGTTCTATGTTGGCGGTGCAGCACTTATCGCTTGCGCAGGCGTTCTCCTCTTTGTTCTTAAGAGAAAGAAAGCAGCTAAATAATTGATTGAATATCTTTTATCTTAAAATCTGTAATATATGTAATTTTCAGGGGATGCGGCAACGCATCCCCATTCTATTTACACAAGAGCCGTATATGCGGATAATATCTGTCCATACGGCGGCTCGCCGTGTATTGCCCTGCACGGCAAAATGTAGTATAATAACAACGGAACAAAAACACGCAGAAAAGGAAAATTTTATGAAACGAAAGCTGTCAATTTTACTAATAGTTTTAATATTCGTTGCAGGAATCGGCATAATGAGCTATCCGCTTGTCAGTTCCGCAATTAATAACTATGTCAGTAGAAGCAGGGTTAAGGAGTACACCGACAGGGTTGCTCAGATGCCGAGTGAGAAAACTCAAAAAATGTTTGAAGAGGCGACAAAGTACAATAACAGCCTTTCAAATAATATGATAATTACCGACCCGTTCGACGAAAAGGCTTTTCAGAAAATCGGTGCAAATTATGAGAAAACTCTCAATGTTGATGATAACGGTCTTATCGGCTATATTGATGTGCCGAAAATCAATGTTTATCTGCCGATTTATCACGGCACAAGCGAAGAGATTCTTTCCAAAGGTGCAGGGCATCTTCAAAACACTTCCCTGCCTGTCGGCGGTGCAAGCACACATTCAGTAATTTCTGCCCATTCGGGTTATCCGGGCGAAACATTTTTTGATTACCTCACCGATATGAAAGTCGGCGATGAGTTTTATGTTCATATCCTCGACAGAACGCTGAAATATGAGGTTGATCAAATCGAAGTTGTTCTCCCCTCGGAAATCAATTCCTTGCGGATTGTTGACGGCGAAGACCTTGTAACGCTCCTCACCTGTACCCCATACGGCGTTAATACTCACAGACTTCTTGTGCGTGGCAAGCATGTTGCATACGATGATACTAAATATGTTGAAACAGGTGTGTCACTTGCAAAGTTTGACAACGGTTACATATTCTTTCTCGGTTACAAAATCCCTTATGCAGTCGCAATCGGCATAATTGTCGGCTTTGTTGCACTTGTTGTGTTTGTGGTTGTATTTCTGCTCAAGCGTAAAAAGAAGAAGTCAAACGGTGCAAAACGGCTGAGAGATGACTCGGCTGACGAAAATCAGAATGATTCGGGCGGTGATTCCGATGATTAAAAAAATACTTACGGGTGTGGCAATAGCAATGCTCGTTGTCGGAATAGGTCTTGTCGCATTCCCCCCTATATCAAATTTTATCGGAACACAGATTTCAAACGGTGAGGCTGACGGCTTTGATACCCGTGTTGAAGAAGCTGAGGACGGCTCTTTTGAACAGGCGGTCAAGGACGGCAAGGTTGACGAAGAGGGTTACAAAATTGACAGGGACGGCAAGCGTACCTCCAAACAGCCCGTTGTTTTCAAGGCTGACCTCGACAGACTTTTCAATGACAGCGTTGCCTACAACAAAAAACTTGAAACAAACCAGTATGAAATGCTCCGCAACGATACCTATTCACAGGCTGCTGTCAATCTTGAAGATTACGGCATAACCGACGGTATTTACGGGTATGTTACCGCCGAAACAATAAATATGCGTCTGCCGATTTACCTCGGTGCGAACAGCTCAAATATGAGCTACGGTGCGGCACATATGAGTGCAACTTCATTGCCGATTGGCGGTAAGAATACAAACGCAGTCCTTGCAGGTCACACGGGATACATCGGTCGAATTTTTTTTGACAACCTCCGCAACCTCAAAATCGGTGACAGGGTTTCAATCACAAATTATTGGGATACACTCAATTACAAGGTCGTTGAAACCAAAGTCAATAAGCCGAGCGAATCAGGCGACTGCTATTTGCAGAAGGACAGAGATTTGCTCACGATGTTTACCTGCATAAGTGACGGCAACGGCGGTTTTGACCGTTACTATGTAATATGTGAGCGTGCGTCATAATTTACAGCAGACTGCATCACGGTGAAGATGCAGCTGTTTTGCAGAAATATGTTGTCGGTTTGGATAGCTAAACAATATAAATAGGTGTAAACAATGAAAAATATAATTAAAAAAATAACTGCAATCGCAATGTGCGGTGTGCTTGCGGTGGGTTCGGTTCTTATGACAGGTGCGGTAAGCGAGTATGAAGATCGCAAGGACTTTGAAGTTACAGGTACAACGCAGAAAATCTCAAACAATCAGCTTTTTGTTACAACAACGGGATATACCGAAAATACGGCAAAGAATTTCGGGGCAATGTTCATATCAACGGATTATCAAAAGTACAGCGTGATGTTTAAGGACTGTATTGATGCACCGAAGTTTGTAAATCTCCCGAAAAATCAGGAATTTACTCGCCATATGATAACAGCGGATAATCGTTATTTTGGTAATACGGGTATGAAATTCAATTATGATTCAACAGGCGGAGAATATGTTAAGATAAGGATTAAACTCTCCGACTATTTTCCTGATGTTTTTAATGATGATGGCACAATGACCGGAAAACTCAGCGATGGCACATACAAGAATTTTGACTTTACATATGAGGATTTCGGTACAGACAGCAGCGGCAAACCTTGCTATGCAACCTCGGGCGCATATTTTGTCAGCGGAGGTGCGGTAACATCTTTTGTCCCCGATAAGAACGGCTATGCGGAGTTGTATATTTCAAGACAGCTCGGCGAGGATACGGGCCTTATGGCTTATAAATATTGCAGACTTAAAAACGGCGCAGAGTGTAAAATAACGATTGGTGGCAAATTGAACTGCCTGACTTGCGGTGATGCATATCCAGACGGAAACATTACGGTTGGAGATGCAACATCTGTTCAGAAATATGTTGTAGGTATTGTAAAATTCGGCAAGACTCAGCTTTTTAACAGCGATGTAAACCATGACGGTGAAATCAATATTGTTGACTCAACCTTGATTCAGAAGTATATCGTTGGGTTGATTTAAACAAAAATAATGGTACAAATAATATTGTAAATTAAATGATATAAATGTTACAAAGTAACTGCAATTCTGTATCTCATTTATACAGTTTATTTTCATCATAAATTTTCTGTCATTACTTGGCGGGCGTCCAATGAACGCCCCTACGGGATTGTGCGAAAAATTGCAATGCTACGCTCGGGCATGATATGTTTTTTATATTACAAACTATCTACACGAATCGGGAACGGCGGCTCGCCGTGCGAGAGAATACGGTTCTTCCCTACAAAATCATACACAACTTCCATAACATCACATAATCTTATTTAAACATAAAATTTAATCAAAACGGGTGTCCGATGAACACCCCTGCTGATTAAACAAAAACAGTCGGGAAGACAATGCTTTGCATTTCGCAAATTGTCTTCCCGACTTTAATTTTACATTTTTAGTTATAGAGTTCTGCTCGGGCATTTTATTTTCGCCCTTATAAATACTATCTGCACGAACTGGGAACGGCGG
>ERZ780185.1120-NODE-1120-length-12412-cov-2.596099_pt1 | contig 12412 bp, 8 predicted proteins | sample MGYA00511365_ERZ780185 | MGnify/ENA primary metagenome ERZ780185 (study PRJEB29588, sample SAMEA2151606) | human gut metagenome | biome: human gut; feature: human-associated habitat; material: faeces | place: Denmark | collected 2008/2010 ...
GTCTGAACTCGAACCAATAACATATTTCGTATTAAAAACGAGAGCAACAGGCAATTTTGTCCTGCTGCTCTCGTTTTTTATAAAACAGTATCTGAGGGATTGGTGACAGTATCAGAATCATTATTATCTCCGTCACCCATAATATCGTCAATTTCGTCTTCAATATCATCCATCATATCCGAACCTGAATTTTCTGTTTCATTTTCTTCGTTACCGATGAAACCGTCCGAATCTGAAACTTCTCCGTTTTCAGTCATACTTTTTGAAGTTTCCTGCGTATTTGATGTTTGTGAAGTCTGACTTGTTGTATCAGTCATACTGTCGTTTTTATCATTGCCGCAACCTGTGATAAGACATACTGAAATTAAAGCTACGGCAAACAGACCTAAAAATTTTTTCAAACTAATCAATCCTTATAAAAATAAAATGGTACTGAATCAACAGCACCATTATTATTTACGGAATTTTTCGTAATATTTAATTTGGAATTTAATAATTTTAATCTTTGGCAATAACAAGATGAGGGTACGGAATTGTGATACCGTTTTTATCAAACTCTTTCTTGACATTTTCTTGCAGGAAGAAATAAACCTCGTAGTAATCATCAGGAGTTGCCCATGCAAAAACCTTTATCTGCACTCCGCTGTCAAGATGTTCACCGACTCTTACAGTAGGTTCTGGATCTTTTAAAATCATCTCATTTGTTGCCATAAGGTTGAGAATAATCTCACGCACCTTGTCGATATCATCATCATAGCTTACCGAGAAAGTACAGTCAACCCGTCTCTGCTCAACCATTGTGCAGTTTACAACATTGTTTGATGTAAGTCTTGAATTAGGAATTGTCACAAGCTTATTATCAAGTGTATGCACGGTTGTTGAGAAAATATTGATTTCCTCAACCGTTCCCTTTACTCCCTCAAAATCAAGAATATTACCCGACACAAACGGTTTGTTTATCAAAATTACAAGTCCGCTGACAACATTTTTCAGCAAATCCTGTAATGCAAGACCTGCTGTAAGGGCTGCCGCACCGAGTGCCGTAATAAGCGACGCAACATTCACACCGATTGTCCCGAGTGCAGTTACTGCAACAATGAAATAGAAAATCACCTTGAGAACGGACAATACAAAGCCTTCGGCTGTACCGTCCATTCGTGATTTATTAAGGATTTTTCGGAGAATCCCTATAATCAACCTGGTAATTATATATCCGATAACAATTACAGCTACACACACAAGAGCCTTTGAAAGATATTCAAGCAATTTTTCTTCAGTGATATTCATATCTACACCTCTGCATCAACAAGAAATTCGGAAATCTTCTCTCCGTTCTTATAAACAGAAACCACTATATTGCCGTTTTCATCAAAAGAAACGCTCTTACCTGTGCGAACACCGTTTTCGTAATTGCTCACATCAATAAGATTTCCGTTTCTGTCAAATCTTGCACCATAGCCGTCAGGAGTATTATTATCCCACTTACCCGCATGCATTGTACCGTCACTCAGCCTGTAACCGACACCGCCGCCGTTGCGTGAATTATCGGTCCAGTTTCCAACATAATTTATACTGCCGTTGTTATAATAGCAAACACCGAATCCGTTGCGCCTGTCATCAAGGTATTCACCGTCATATAAGGTCATACCGTCAGGAGAAACCGTTCTGCCTCTGCCTGTTCTGCAATTATTTTCATCAAGATTACCGAAATAGGTATATCTTCCCGATTTAGTAAGAATCACCACATCACAATGGGGTTCTTCTTTGTTTACAATTTCAGGATTTTCTTCATCGGATTCTTCTGTCGGCACATCATCTATTTGGCAATGTGTGCCGATATTTGCTTCAACATTTTCAAAATCAGTTTCTTCATCTTCGGAAGCTTCACCGGAGCTGTCAACAGTTACAACACTTTCGGAATCTTCTGTCTGTTCATCTGCTGTTTCTGCAACAGCGTCTGTATCATCTGCAATTTCATGTTCTGAAATTTGAGAATTTTCTTCAACCTCATCATCCGAAAGCTGTTCGTCTTTCTCGCCTGTTACAATTTTAACTTCCGCTGGTTCAAAATCTTCTTCGGCAGTATGATTTATAATTTCACCGAACAAATCCTTATTTGTTTTGTGAGCCTCAACAAGAATTTTCTCGATAATATCGTATGCCGAATAATCTTTCTTGCTCACGGGTTCCGCCGTGTCGGAAACATTTGGAATATCTTCGTCCGTAAGATAAGTACAATCTTCAAGATTATAAGCATTTTCGGGAACAAAATCATTTTTGAACAAATCACCGTTAAACACAAATCCGCTGTTGCCGTAGGATTTTTTCTCCGTAAACGGCATATCTGACGGTAAAAAACTTGCATCATACCAGAGCATACCCACATTTGAATATATCAAAACCCTTGAATTTTCGTTTGACTGCTTATCAGACGGGAAAAGAGTTTTTACGGAAACAATCCCGTTATCGTCAATATCTTCGGTAACAAGAGTTATAATTCCGCTGACTTTGCGTGGATATATTCTCGTGATAAGCTTATCGGCGATGCTTTTGTTAAAATATTCCGTGCGTAACCATGTATGATTACGGTCAAAAAATTGTCTTTTGAATACAATTCCCCTGTCATTGTAAGTTATAACAGAATAAACTCCGCCTGTTGCCCTTTTTACGGACTGATAAGGAAGATTATCCCTTGTTACCTTCCACGAAAGCGGTTCATTCTTCGTCAGCAGACAAGACATCTTGTAATCCATACCGTGAAGTTCGATTTCGGTAATTTCTTTTTGCTCTTTGCAGCCTGAATTAAAATAGTTTGCACGGACACCCGCAAGTGCATCATTCTTAAAATCAAGTTTTTCATAGTCTGAAACAAGAACGGAATATATAATTAAGCCGTCAGTCAGCTTTTGAGATTGTTCAAGCATTATGAATTATTCCTTTCAAGAAAATTCTGTGTAGCGTAACCCTAAAAGAAAAGAAAGGGCGAACAATGTCCGCCCTGAAATAATCGAGTTATATTTAAATCAGATAGAAATTGTCATAGCAATCTTGTAAAGCTCTTCATCAAACACACGAGGCATATCAAGTGCTTCGTTGATATCAAGATCAATAATCTTGCCGCCCTGCATTGCAACAACTCTGTTACCGATATTCTGCTCAAGAAGTTCAACAGCCTTAAAGCCCATCTGGCTTGCAACAACTCTGTCACGAAGTGTCGGAGAACCGCCACGCTGTACATGACCGAGGACTGTAGCTCTTGCCTCGATACCAAGACGCTGTTCTACATACTTTGCAAGATCTCTTACACCGCCGACACCCTCGGCAACAACAACGATAAAGTGTTTTTTGCCTGTTTTCTGAGTGTTGATGATTCTTGCGATTACATCTCTTTCGATATTGTACTGAACCTCAGGAACGAGGATAGCTGTAGCACCTGTTGCGATACCTGTCTGGAGAGCAATATCACCGCAGCGTCTGCCCATAACCTCAACTACAGAACAACGGTCGTGTGACTGTGCTGTATCACGGATACGGTCAACCATCTGAATAGCTGTGTTCATAGCTGTATCAAAACCAACCGTGTATTCCGAACAGGCAATATCGTTATCAATTGTGCCGGGAACACCAATACAGTTAATACCTGCGTTTGTAAGGCAACGAGCACCTCTGAATGAACCGTCACCGCCGATTACAACAACACCGCTTACACCGATGCTTCTGCAAAAATCGGCAGCTCTCTGAATACCGGCAGGAGTAGCGTACTCTTCGCTTCTTGCTGTGTAAAGCATTGTACCGCCGTTACCGATGATATCAGATACACTTCTGAGGTTCATTTCCTCAACATCACCGTTGAGCAAACCGTTATATCCACGGTAAACACCGTAAACCTTCATTCCTTTATTTATACCGGCACGAACTACAGCTCTGACAGCCGCATTCATACCGGGAGCATCGCCGCCGCTTGTTAATACTGCAATTGATTTCTGTGTCTGTGACATTATAATCTACCTCCATAGGTTATTAACTTCTCCCATTATAATACAATTGTTTTTTGTTTACAAGTGGATTTTCGCAATTTTAAAAAAATAAAAGATTTTATTACAAAAGCATTTAATCCTTTTTACCGTTTTGTTACAAAAATATGTGAATTTGTTCATAAATACACTGTTTTCACCTCTCTGTTTCGATAAAATAACAATATTTTGTAACAAAGACTGTAAGTTTGTTGACTTTTATATAATATGGTTTTATAATTATCCCTGGATAAAAGACAGCTTTTGTGCCTGTCTTGCGACAAGTCACCTGAGTGACAATTTTTCGGGAGGATAATTTATATGACTAAGTTATATCTGGCTATTCCCTGTTATAACGAAGAAGAAGTTCTGAGGGATTCGGCGGAAAAACTGCTAAACAAATACAGCACGATGATGGCAGAGGGAAAAATTTCTGCCGACAGCCGTATTGTGTTTATTGATGACGGCTCAAAGGACAGGACATGGGAGATTATTTCAGAACTCCATACAGAAAATCCTATTTTCCAGGGCATCAAGCTTTCAAGAAACAGAGGTCACCAGAATGCACTTCTCTGCGGTCTTATGACTCTCAAAGATAAGGCTGACGCTGTGATTTCAATTGACGCAGACCTTCAGGATGATATCAACACCTTTGATGAAATGGTGGCAAAGTACGAAGACGGTTGCGATGTTGTATACGGTGTTCGTTCTAAAAGAGAAACAGACACATTCTTCAAGAGATTTACAGCAGAAGGATTCTACAAAATTCTTAATCATATGGGTGCTAAGGTTATTTTTAACCACGCTGATTTCAGACTTATGAGCAAGAGAGCACTCAACGCTTTTTCACTATATAAGGAAACAAACATATTCCTGCGCGGTATGGTTCCGATGATCGGCTTTAAGTCTGATATTGTTACATATGAGCGTTCCGAAAGACTTGCAGGTGAAAGTAAATATCCGTTAAAGAAAATGCTTGCACTTGCGTGGGAGGGTATTACATCTCTCAGCATTCAGCCAATCAGAATGATTACATGGCTCGGTGCAATCGTGTTCGGCATCAGCCTTATTATGATTATCTACTCACTCATCAGCTTTTTCTGCGGTTGGACTGTAAGCGGTTGGTCAAGCCTTTTATGTTCAATTTGGGCAATCGGAGGACTTCAGCTCCTTGCAATCGGTGTTATAGGCGAATACATCGGAAAGATTTATATGGAAACAAAGCGCAGACCAAGATTTATTGTTGACAAAGTTCTTGATGACGATGAACAGTAATAGAATCACCAAAGTCCTGACCAGAATTTTCGGCGGAGTATTTACGGTTTGTTTTGTTTTTCTGTTTGTAAATATTATCATAATCGGCTTTGACGGAAATGTTGACAGAAGGTTCGATTCATTTTCAAAGATGTTCATTCTTTTGATTTTTGCCGTTTTGACCGTCGGAATATTTGCATTGTATTTTCATTACACCTCCGATAAAAGCTGTAAGAAGATTAAAGCGAAGTCGAGATTTGAATTTAATGATAAAAATACCAAAAAGGTTATTTTTATCGGATGCGGTATTCTTCTGATTGTTGAAATTATTTTTGCGTTGCTTACCGATTTTGAACCTGTTGCCGATTTGCATAACATCAAAAGATATGCAATGTATTTTTCAACCCACGGCAATTTCAACCTCATTGAACAGGATTACGCAAACGATTATCAGTATCTTGTAAGATATCCGAATAATATGGCATTGCTTTTGATTGTGTCGCTTGTTGGAAGATTAAATTACCTTATATTCGGTCATTATGTTGATTTTGCACCTGTTGTTGTAAACATTTTTGCGATTAATATTTCAATAATGCTGACGGCATTTACAGCAAAAAGACTTTTCGGCAACAAAAAGGCTCTTTTTGTACTTGCTTTTTGTGCATTGTTTTTACCTTATCTCACCTATCTGCCGTACTATTACAGTGATTCAATGTCGATGCCGTTTCTTATCGGAGCTGTTTATCTCATTGTTTCCGCATTACAGGTTGACAACAGAAAGAGTATGTACGCAAAGCTTTGTGCTGCAGGTGCATTGATTTTCCTCGGATATAAGGTTAAGGGCAGTCTTATCATACTGTTCGCAGTCGGACTTTTATTGTTGTTCTTGAAATTCAGATTAAAAAAAGCAATCTGCCTTATTCTGGTGTTTACGGCAGGGTTTGGTGTGATTGGATTCGCATACAATACAGCCGTTGACGCTGTCAATCCGATCACGAAACAGCAGTATGAAAAATATGAATATCCTGTTACTCACTGGCTTATGATGGGACTTAAAGGTCTTGGAAAATACGATGAGCATGATGACTATTACACTCGTTCATTTCCCTCGAAAAAAGAAAAACAGGATGCTAACATTAAGGTTATTAAAGAAAGAATAAAAGATTACAAATTTAGCGGTTTGTATGAACATATGATTGAAAAAGCTGTTTGGACATGGCAGGACGGTACATATTACATTTCGTACCATAACAGAAAGCCAAAGAATGATAATATTCTTATGGATTTTCTGCATATTGACGGAAAGTACAATAAGGCTTTCCAAAATTACAGTTCGGCTTTACAACTGTTCATTTTATTGATGATTTGTATTTCGGCATTAAAAACTCTTATCAAACCTAAAGTTGATGAGATGCTGTTAATCAAAGGAGTTGTGTTTGCGGCATTCCTTTTCTTCCTGTTATGGGAAACACGGTCAAGATACCTGTTTGATATGACGCCTCTGTTTATTCTGCTTATGGTTGACGGTATGGATACCGCAAAAGCTTTTCTTGATTCATTCAGAAAGCCTAAACAACAAACAGAAAAACAGGCATAATTTAATAAAGTTTTCAAGTGACAGCCGAAACTGTCACTTGTTTTTTGTCATAAAATTAATGTTACAACATTACAAACTTTTTCATTAAAAATCAATATTTTCGTTTGCAATTTATTGTAATGATGCCTAAATTATGCTATTATTACTATATGTGCAATGATTTGCAAATTTCAAGCTTGAAAGGTAAAAATTATGGATTATGAAAAGCTGAAAAAGAGGGATTCCTCGCTGGACATTTTGCGAATAATCGCAGTCTTTACCGTTTTATCGGTTCATTTTTTCCTGCACAACGGATTTTACAACCAGACAATCGAAGGTAAGCCGATGTATGTTGCAGTTGTAATGAGAACCCTGTTTTCCGTTTGCGTTCCCTTGTTCATGTTGCTGACAGGTTATTTGATGAGCAAAAAAGAACTGAGTAAAAAGTACTATTCGGGAATTACGAAAACACTTGTTGTTTTTGTAATCTCAACACTTGCGTGTATGATTTACAAAAACATTGCACAAGGTGATGTTTTTGACCTGAAATCTTTCATACTCGGAACGCTTGATTTTACCGGTTCCAACTACTCCTGGTACATTGAAATGTACATAGGGTTGTTTCTGCTTACACCGTTCCTTAATCTTGCTTACGGAAAACTTAAAAGCAAAAAGCAAAAGCAGGTACTCCTTGTAACGGCTGTTTTTCTGACAATCATCCCCTCGTTATTTAATATTTTCAATTTTGGTTCACTTGATTGGTGGACTAATCCGACTTCATCTGATGAGTTTCAGAAACTTGTCCCAAGCTGGTGGCAGGGATTCTACCCCGTTGCATACTACTTTGTGGGTTGTTACATAAGAGAATACGGATTGAAAATGAAAACAAGAACAATGCTTGTACTCTTTGTTTTTTCACTTTTCATATTCAGCACATTCAATTATTTCAGAAGCTACGGCACAACATTCAAATCGGGTACATACATTTATTGGTACGGATTTGAACCGTTTGTTTTATCTGTACTGCTTTTTCTCTTAATTAAGAGAATCAAGACCGATAACTTCCCGAAAGCCGCTAAAATTGCACTTTGGAAAGTTTCTGACCTTGCACTTGGAATTTATCTTATTTCTTTTATTTTTGACAGCATTGTTTACCCCGTACTCTGCGAAAAAGTAATATTAATGCCTGACAGACTTCCGTATTACTTTGTTACGGTTCCGATAGTTTTTGTGCTTTCCGCCGCCGCATCATTTATTATGAATCTTGTTGCAAAACTGCTTATTGACGGTTTTAAATCACTTGCGAACATAATAAAGGATTTGCGTTCAAAGCCTGACAAAGAAAAGTGGCAGCACATAATTTTTGCTGTACTTATGGCTTTTGCTATTGGATTTTCACTTTGGAAATGCTATTACGGTTTTGGCGGTAACGACGAATCGTTTTATCTTACAATTCCGCACCGATTAACTCTCGGTGATTCGTTACTCGGTGACGAATGGCACCTCACACAGCTTTCAGGATTTCTACTTTTGCCGTTCGTATGGCTCTACACAATGATTACGCAATCTACTATCGGAATAATCTTTGCGGCAAGAGTTTTCTATGTAATCTGTCACGCTGTTATTGTGTGCGTTATCTATTCAAGACTTAAAAAGTACGGATATTTCTCAGTATTCGGTTGTGTGCTTTATTTCCTCTTTACACCGTTTGACATTATGGCATTGAGTTATAACACAATGGGACTTGACCTAATTGCGCTCACGGGTATTTTAATGGCAACAGCCGATTATTCAAAAAAATTACCGCTCATAATCAGCGGACTTGCATTTGCAGGCGCAGTTCTCTGCTGTCCGTACCTTGCAGCAGTTTACGTAATGTATATTATTGCAGTAGGAGTTCACTATGTAATTAAGAAAACTGCCCTTAACAAAAATGTGTTCAATTCTGAACTTTTCTCGATTAAGACTTTTCTGTGGTTTACCTTGGGAGTAGGAATACTTGCGGCTATTTTCCTTGTATTTGTACTTTCAAGAGTAAGTATTAATGAGATTTTCTCAAATCTCCCCTATCTTCTTGCCGATCCCGACCATCCGCAAATGGGCTTTATGGCAAAGATGAACTACTACTTTAAAACAATCATAGAATGTCACACTCATTTTAAATATGTACTTATGGCATACGGTGCTACCGCAATTGTTATGTTGCTCGACAGAAAGAGAAAACAACACCGTTCGATTTATCTTATTCTTACAAGTGCAATCGTTATTTTGTCGCTTGTAATGTTTATGCCGACAATGACAAGCGTCTACTACAATGCGATTATGTTCCCGATGATTTTCATGGGCATCACAGCGTATGTTCTTTCTGAAAATAAGCAAAGAGAACTGTTTGCATCACTCTTTGTTCTCGGAATTTTTTATTCTGTTGCATTGTGTTTCTCCTCAAATCAGTATTTTTATGTAACTGCAATGGCTTGCACCGCATCAAATATTGCAAGCTTTGTATTCATCGGCAATCTGATTAAGGAAATGAAAGCAAATCCCGATAATCTTGACTACGCTGTTCCGTGTAAATATTTAGCATTCATGATGACTGCGTTTCTGATTATTCTGCAAGCTTGTTTTCAGATTACCGTCAAGGCAGAGCATTGCTTCTGGGACAGTGAACCGAAACAGCTGACACAGACAATTCAGAACGGTCCTGCAAAGGGTATAAAAACAACACCAAATAACGCACAAACATATGAGCAGATTTATGCCGATATCAGTCAGTATCAGAATCTTGAAAAAGGAAACATACTGTTCCTTACGCAAAAAACATGGACTTATCTTGCGGCGGTGGATTTTCCTTACGGAACGCTTTCAGCATATGTTACGGGTGAAAATCAGAACAGTCTTGCAAGACTTCGCTCATATTATTCGGTAAACAGCAAAAAAATTCCGAAATATATCTACATTCCGAAGGACTCAGAGTGGGATAATCTTCAGCAGATTCTTCTTGAGGCACAGCAGAACGGTTACTCTTTGAGCGAAAACGAAGTTTCGTATAAACTTGTAAAATAAATAATATTTTACAGATTTCAGACATGAATATCACGCAGGGATAAAAATTATGATTTCTGCGTGATATTTTTTGTTTTTCAGCACATATTCTTGAAAATGTACAAATAAAAAACTTGTTTTTTTTTGTGAATTATGGTATAGTGAATTATGATAGGCAAGAAGGGCTTGTCACAAAATTTGGTCGCATTTTTGTGAAAATTTTAAGTTGGGGGCATAATCATGGATATTAAGCAGACTTATAATGAATGGCTTGAAAACGCAGTTGAGGACAAAGACCTTAAGGCAGAGCTTGAAAGTATAAAAAACAACGAAGATGAAATTTATGATCGTTTCTACACAGCTTTAAAATTCGGTACCGCAGGCCTCAGAGGCATTATCGGTGCAGGTACTAACAGAATGAATATTTATGTTGTTCGTCAGGCTACACAGGGACTTGCTAACTATGTGCTTAAAAAGTACGGCAATGGTTCTGTTGCAATCTCTCACGACAGCAGAATTAAAGCAGATTTATTTATGAATGAGGCGGCAAGAGTTCTTGCGGCAAACGGCATTAAGGTTTACATCACATCAGAACTTCAGCCTACTCCCGTTCTATCTTACCTCGTTCGTTACTTTAAATGTCAGGCAGGTATTATGGTTACAGCCAGCCACAACCCTGCAGCATACAACGGCTATAAGGCATACGGCGAGGACGGTTGCCAGATGACTGATGTTGCCGCAAACACTGTATATGACGAGATTTCAAAGCTTGATATGTTCAAGGATGTTAAAATTGCCGATTTTGACGAGTCAGTTAAGAGCGGCATGATTGAATATGTTGACGAGAGCGTTTATGACACATATCTTGAAAAAGTTATGGAACAGCAGGTTAACCCCGGCGTTTGCAATGGTGCAGACCTTAAAGTTGTTTATACACCGCTTAACGGTACAGGTAATAAGCTTGTAAGAAAGGTTCTCGGCAAGATTGGTGTTAATGATGTAGTTGTTGTCCCCGAGCAGGAACTTCCTGACGGCAACTTTACAACATGTCCTTATCCGAATCCTGAGATCAAAGAGGCACTTGCAAAAGGTCTTGAGCTTTGTGAAAAAGAACAGCCTGACCTTCTCCTTGCAACCGATCCTGACGCTGACCGTGTAGGTATTGCCGTTAAGGATTATGATGGAAGTTACAGACTCATTTCAGGTAACGAGGACGGTGTAATGCTCACCAATTACATTCTCTCTTGTAAAAAGGCAAGCGGTAAGCTTCCTGAAAAGCCTGTTGTAGTAAAAACTATAGTTACTACAAAACTCATCAACAAGCTTTGCGAAAAATACGGCTGTGAACTCAAGAATGTTCTTACAGGCTTTAAGTATATCGGTGAAGTTATTCTCAACCTTGAGAAAAAGCATGAAGAAAACAGATATCTCTTTGGTTTTGAGGAAAGCTACGGCTATCTTTCAGGCACATATGTAAGAGATAAGGATGCTGTTGTTGCGTCAATGCTCGTTTGTGAAATGGCAGCTTACTATAAGAAACAGGGCAAGTCACTTGCTGAGGTTATAGACGGTCTTTACGAAGAATTTGGTTACTACCTCAATCAGACATACTCATTCGAGTTTGACGGTGCCGCCGGTATGCAAAAGATGTCTGATATTATGACAGCTGTAAGAGATAACACACCAAAGAGCATTGCAGGCTACGATGTTGTTAAGGTTTCCGACTATTTTCTCAGGAAAGAAACAGATGTTGCAACAGGCAGCGTTACCGACATTGACCTTCCTAAGTCAAATGTTATTGCTCTTCACCTTGCGGATGACAACGCTGTTATTATCCGTCCAAGCGGAACTGAGCCAAAGATTAAGCTCTATATTACTTCAGTCGGTAAGGATAAAGATAATGCTGCAGAAATCTGTGAAAAGCTTGTTGTTGCAAGCAAAGAGATTCTCGGCGTTAAGTAATTGGAATCGACATATAATAGTTGCACCTAAAGTTAAGGGGACAGATTTTTCTGTCCCCTATTTTTATGTGTATTTTATCAAAAACGCAACTCCCCTATTTCTCGTGATAACACATTGTATAACACGCAAAACAGAGGTGACTGCTGTTGCAGTCACCTCCGTAATCGGTTGATTTATAAATAGCAATTTTTAAAGGGGTATGTTGTTATTTTAAATTAAATAATATGCCCTTTGGACTCATCTCCAATATCGGATATTATGCCCTCAACAATAATAACTTTGTATTACATTGGACTTATCTCCGTTCTTAAATTTGAATATAAAAGTCTTTTGACCGTTAAAATTCATAATATCAATCAGTACAAAGATTGCTTAAAAGCTTATCAACTTTTCCTCTAAATCAATTGTACCTGTCCTTAAACTAAGTCTTTGGAATTTTGGACTGTCAGCCTATATAGTCATCGGAATTAACTCCTTTTACTTTAGCTTCGACTAACTGTGTTTATACATCTGAGTATGTATACTACAATCAAACTATAAGACCTAAATTCTCATTGGAATAATC
>ERZ780185.1123-NODE-1123-length-12378-cov-3.964862_pt1 | contig 12378 bp, 12 predicted proteins | sample MGYA00511365_ERZ780185 | MGnify/ENA primary metagenome ERZ780185 (study PRJEB29588, sample SAMEA2151606) | human gut metagenome | biome: human gut; feature: human-associated habitat; material: faeces | place: Denmark | collected 2008/2010 ...
GTATGCATAAAGGGAAATTAACAAATGTTAATCCCCCAAGAATTACAACTGAGCCTTCAAGTGCCCACAATTATATGAACACCGGCAATAGTTGGTATAAAAAAATATTAGGAAGATAACTGCCATTACCTCCCTAATATATAACTGACCGGCTTATGCTTACTTCCCGACCGGCCACGGAAATTGCATATAAATTACAGCTTAATTACCACCACCTGTATGCTCACGATTGGAAGTAGCAACCTCTATTGATACATTACCATGGCGTGTACCTGAAGCCGACTTACCGAGTGCACTTGCCGATACACCCCATTCTTCCTGCACACCACTGATTTCCAACATAGTACCTACCGGCAATGTAACATTGATAGGATAAGAGCCGTTGAGTGTAGTCGCCGTTGCACCGAAACGCTGTGCCAACTCTTCTATCAAAAGAGCAGTCAGTTTGTCTGCATTACCTTCAGTACTGATTTCAGTACCTGCCTTATAGGTATAAGCAGCCTCACCCACAGACATATCCTTAGAACCATACAGGTTGTCCCATTTGCTTTGTTCAAACTCCACAGCTTTCGTACTCTTCTTCTCAGAGAATTCCACATCGAGGAACAGACCATAAGAAGCGAACTCACTTGCAGCAACGATTACATGGCTGTCTTCGACACGGCTGTCCGCCTTCACCCATTCACCGTTCTTATACTGCTTGACTTCCACCTTACCTGCCAGTTCGGTATCCAGTTCGAAACTCAGCTCGATAGCCTTTTTCAAAGAAACACCCTCCTTGTTACAAGAAAGAACGGCACCGACCAACATGGTCTCATCGGTAGCACGCGCAGCACGTGCCACTACATCTTCCTCCTTATAAAGCGGAGAGATGATAACCTTCACATCTGCATCTGTATCCACGGCACCGGCAGCGATTTCAGCCTTCACTTCCACCTTGGCTTCCTCATTGCCTTTCAATGTTTCCGTTTCCACTTTTCCCTCACTTGGTGCATCAGCCGATACGCTCACTTCCTTCTTCACGTCAGAAGCAAGTGCCGCATTCCACACCAGATTCTGAGTCTTCTTCACATCCGCAACAGTCAATGTTCCTGTATGTGACAACTTACCTTCGGCTTCCGCTTTCAGTTGGTAAGTACCCGCCTTGACATCCTTAAACAGATAAACACCGTTGGCATCGGTCGTGGCAGAATTACCCTCTCCCAATGAAACCTTCGCACCCGAGATTCCCTCACCGCTCAGACTTGTGATAACTCCGGTCAACGTATTGGAAGCAACCTCAACTACAGGCGGAGTCACATTGTCATAATCAGGATCATCGTCACTACAACCGGCAACCCCCATGGTCAAACCGGCAATCAGAAGCATATAAGCTCCTCTTCTTACAAAATTGTACATAGTAAAATAATTAAATTTAAAAATTATGTTTAGTTATATCATTTACAACAGATTGATGCAAAAGCACACCCCTCCGGAAAAATATTTGCCGTTTTGCAGCGAAGACTGTACCAGCAAGTGCTTCCACAATTTCCAGTCAAAGCCCACGTTCACATCATCGCCCGTATACTCCGCTATCAACCGGAAATTCTTCTGAAACGAAGGGCTGAACGTAATACCGCCCACCGGCCCGTTCCATTTCGAGTTCAGACTCCACCGCCAGTGCCGGTAAGCCATGTGCACACCCAGCACATTCCCTTTCAGCCGGAAATGCTTGGACAATGCCACATAATAATTGGAAAAATAGCTGTTTACCACACGCGATACATCCGTCTCATGCTGCGTTTTCAGCCAGTTTACACGGAAATCCAGGTCATTGACCCCTATCGCCACACTCGGCCACCACTTACCCGGCTTCTCACGAACCGGCTGTAGCTTGAGCGAAAAATAACGGTCCTTGCGGTGCAGCCCCGGATGTTCCTTATCTTCCACACCGTCAACAATCTTCGTCGATTTCAAAAGCGTACAAGTATACGCAATCTCCATCCACCTGAACGGCGTGATACTCAGGTAATAACCCATCGTATGATATTTATCGCCTTTATATGTCAGCACATTCGGAGTAAACTCCCGATTCAGGAAATGCACCCCTGCGCGTGCCTCCCCCTCTTCACCCATGTCCGCCGAAGGAACATGTATCAAACCGCTCATGCCCGTATACTGCTGTGCCACGGCCGGCACCGAAAACAGCAATGCCATAAAGCACCCCATTATATATCTCATTTTCATTCAGTGCCTCCTTTCTGCCGAACTGTAAAATCAGGCGTCATGCCATTCGCCCCCCAGTCCGACCGGCTGCGGTCAAACCATCCTTCCCGTTCATTCTCTTCGGGATCGGTCGTATACATTTTACCCGCATAAGCATCCGCCTCCTGATTATACGTCAAGCGGAAATTGGATGCCGGGCGGAAACGCACCCTCCTGTTACTCCGTTTATAAGGAGGAATCATCATAACCACCTTAAAACCGAAATTCTCTTTTCCCTTATCGGTATATTGGGCAAACACCCCCACCGTGCAATGCCGGAAATGCCTCATCGCTTCTCCCTGCACACCGCAGTCTTCATACAGGAAACGACCGCCGCGCACCCGGAATTCCGTATTCACCCCATTCAGATAAGCACGTACCCCGGCAAGAGCCGTCAAACGCTCCATCGGACTGCATTCCCATCCTGCCGCCATGGAACAAAAACCCGTCCATCCCGCCTGTGCGTCCAAGGCAAGCCAGTCCGTAGCCGCATACATCCACTTCACATCCAGTCCGTAGCGTTCCATCGCAAACAGTCCTCCGCTCACTTTCAGAAAATGCTTCCGGTGCCAGTCCCATTCCTTGCTAAGCACAGCCATGTTCAGACGGACTTTCTTATAACGATCGCCATAATCATTATAAACAGGCACAATGACCTGTCCCGCCAACTGCCAGCGATTTCCCATATACCACTTCACTCCGGGTGTCAGGTTCACCAGCACCTCATATATCTTATTATGAAAAATATCACGATAATGCAATTCGGCTCCCATAAACACATCCACCCGCGTGTTCTCTGCCGACTGTGCCCTTCCGGTGCAAACAAACAGCGCCGACAGACATAACGGCAAAATCCACCGGTGCATGGTTCTACTTATCCAAGACTTCATACACCGAATGTTTGCTCTTGAACTCGGGAACCATTTCCTTCATACGTCTTACAATACCCATATCATCCTCTTTCACGCTGGAAGCCACCAGCTCATCCACCTGCCGGCACACATCGGCATAATCATACTCACGCACCTGCGCAATCTTGATTTTAGGATGAAAAGTAGGCTTGGTCGTCTCTTCTTCATTCAATACTTCCTCATACAGTTTCTCACCGTCGCGCAATCCTGTAAACTTAATCTCCACATTCTTGGCTCCGCTTAACTGAATCATACGTCGGGCAAGATCCACAATCTTCACCGGCTTACCCATATCGAACACGAAAATCTCACCGCCATTGCCCATCGTTCCCGCCTCAAGCACCAGCTTACAAGCTTCGGGAATCAACATAAAGAAACGGATAATATCGGGATGCGTCACTGTTATCGGTCCGCCCTGCTTGATTTGTTCCTTAAACAGCGGAATAACCGAACCGTTCGAGCCCAGCACATTACCGAAACGCGTAGTGACAAACTGAGTGACTCCCTCCACTTTGCCATCCTTCACCGCCTTATCCAGACTCTGCACATAAATTTCGCAGATACGCTTGGAGCACCCCATCACATTGGTGGGATTCACCGCCTTGTCCGTAGACACCATCACAAACTTCTTCGCCCGATACTTCACAGCCAAGTCTGCAATGATACGCGTACCCTCCACATTGTTACGCACACTCTCTCCCGGATTATTCTCCATCATAGGCACATGCTTATACGCCGCCGCATGAAACACATAATCGGGACGATATATACCGAAAATCTCCTCCATGCGTTCCTTCATGCAAATATCACTCACGATGGTTTCCGCCTCGATGTCGGGCCATTTGCGCGCCATCATCAGACGTATATCATGCAAAGGCGTCTCCGCCTGATCTATCAGAATAAGCTTTTGCGGAGTAAATTTGGCAATCTGGCGCACTATCTCGCTTCCGATGCTGCCGGCAGCTCCCGTTATCAGAATACTCTTTCCGGTAAGCAATTCCTCCACCGCTTTCAAGTCGATTTCTATCTTGTCGCGAGGCAGCAAATCTTCAATATCCACCTCCTTGAGCTGACGATGGTCAAGATCACTCTTACCGTCCCACTCCTGCGCGGCAGGAATCATATAAATTCGTATACCTGCCTTCATCAGCCTCTCCACCATTTCGGGATTATTCCGAATCGCCTCATTCTTCAAAGGAGAAACCAGCAAAGTATGCACTCCGAAGTCCTCCATCTTCTCCACCAAATGCTCATCGTTGGGATAAACCCGCTTCCCCATCAGGAAGCGGCCCTGCATATCCTGCATATCCGAAACGAAACCGCTCACGACGTATCGGGAATCAACCTGGTTGCGGATACTCTTCGCCAGTCCCACTCCGCCGGCTTTCACCCCGTAGATAAACACACGTTTTCCGCGTTTCCTGTTAAAAGTAGAGTCATACAGATATTTCACAAAAACCCGCACGCTCCACATAATCATGACAGCCAGCAATGCGGCAATTCCGATATCCCTCATACCGACTGCCATCAACCAACAATCCTCATTCAGCAGATACCTGACGCCTATAATCATCAGCAAGCCCGTAATCATGGCAAAACCCATCCGCTGCAAATCGATAAACGAAGAATAACGAATCACCCCCGAATACGTATGAAACATCCGAAAGCTCACAACATAGAACAACAAATAAAAGCAGAAAGCCCCTGTCAGTTGTACAAAGTTCTGCAATAAAGAAAGTGTTCCGTTATTCAAAGCATAAACCAACACATCCGCGCCCAGCACTATCAGGCAATCCAAAACGAATATACACCAATACGGCAGTGCATCTTTCGAAAAATACCAGTTTGATAATTTCCAAATCATATCCAAATACCGATAATAATCCATTATCCTTTTATACAATCCTTTATTGTCTGCACAATGTATGCCACATCCTCGTCACTTACACAAGGGCCCGCAGGAAGACACAGTCCGGTCCTGAAGATTTCCTCTTCCACCCCATTGGTATAAACAGGCGCATCCGCATACACCGGCTGCTTGTGCATCGGCTTCCACACAGGTCGTACTTCTATCTTCCTAGCCAGCATGAAAACACGCATTGCTTCCACATTCTCATTAGGCTGGCAATCCGTGGTGGCACTGTCCACCGCCTTAATCACCCCGGCAGCTCCTCCCACCGCAGTCTTGACCACTTCCTTATACGCGTTCTCCTGACCGACAACCTTCACATCAGGATCGATGGTAGCCGTACACAGCCAGAAGTTGGCATCATAACGCGCATCCTCAGGCTGCTTATGCATACGTATGCCCTTCACATCCTTCAACAGTTCTTCATACAAAGCCTGCACATGCTTATGATGAGCAATGTGCGCCTCCGCCACGGTCATCTGTCCGCGACCGATACCGGCACAAATATTACTCATACGATAATTGTAGCCGATTGCCGTATGCTGATAATAAGGATAAGCATCGCGTGCCTGAGTAGCATACCACATAATGGTATTTTTATCTTCGGCATTCCGGCAAATCAAAGCACCGCCGCCCGAAGTGGTAATCATCTTATTGCCGTTGAATGACAACACGCCAAACTTGCCGAAAGTGCCCAGCACCCTGCCGTCGAACTTGGAACCGAACCCTTCCGCCGCATCCTCCACCACAGGAATATCATAGCGGTTTGCAATCTCCATAATTCTCTCACAGTCGTATGGCATACCGTAGAGCGCCACCGGAACAATCGCCTTTGGCTTCTTTCCCGTTTTCTCCATACGGTCTTTGATAGCTTCCTCCAGCAACACCGGGTCCATATTCCACGTATCTTTTTCAGAACCGACAAACACAGGCTTTGCACCCAGATAAGTAACCGGATGCGACGAAGCACAAAAGGTAAAGCTTTGTACCAAAACTTCATCACCCGCCTGAACGCCACAGCCAATCAATGCAAGATGCACCGCTGCCGTTCCCGCCGAAAGTGCGACAACTTCATTCTTTCCCCCGACAAAGTTCTTGAGGTCTTCCTCAAAAGCATTTACATTGGGACCCAAAGGCACTACCCAGTTGGTATCGAATGCTTCCTTCACATACTTCTGCTCTATTCCATCTTCACTCATGTGAGCAAGACAGAGGTAAATTGTTTTTTCAGGAATGTAACTCATAACTGCTATATTAATTCATTATTATATCTCATATTCTTACCTAATACCGTACAAATAATTATCTGAATATCCTTAATAAAAGAATAATGCTCATAATAATATTTATTGATACGAACCTTATCAGGATATATCACTTTATCGTTATATTCTTCTGCTATCTTCTGTACCGGGCGAGTATCACCTTCCTTCTGTTTCTTTGCCACATAGTCAGAAATCATTTCATCTTCCAAACGATATTTCAATGTGGCAGGTCCGGTGATACCAGGTCGAAGTTTCAACACTACCCGATCATCCCCTTCCAATTTATCGGCATAGCCCGGCACATCCGGACGAGGTCCTACAAATGACATGTTGCCAATCATCACATCCCAAAGACCGGGAAGCTCATCAATTTTATAATGACGCAAGATTGCTCCCAAAGGAGTGATTCGAGCATCTCCAGCCACACTTACAGTACTTCCGTTATGCTTCACTGCCATAGAACGGAATTTATGACAAGTAAACAACTTACCATCTTTACCCACACGCTTTTGCGTAAAAATAACAGAACCATCCGGCATCTTTATCTTCACTAGCACAGCCACCACAATCAACAATGGCCATAAAAACAATAACCCTATCAAAGCTACTATGCGATCAAAAAGAAATTTTAGTATCATAATTATCGTTTTAATAAATACTCCACATACAAATAGTCATTTGGCAACTCCTTTATGATACATATATCATTTACTGCCTTAGAAGAAGATATGGATTTGACATTATTACGAGAAATCGTAGCAAAAAGACGAAAGCCTGCCAATTGACATATTTCAGTAGTCAATCGCCCCATCATTTTAGCAATACCACGTCCCTGATATTGTATATCTACAATCTTACCCCGAAAAACATGCTTATTAAAAAAACATCTTAAGAAGCAATATCCTACCATCTCATTACCTGAGAAAGCTCCTATCATAATAAAAGATTTATCCTTATTTTTGCTTACCAAAGATTTTAAATCAAAGCCATGAGGCTTAAAAAATTCATAGGCCGAATCAGATTGTTTAGTAAAGAAGTCCGCCAATTGAGGCATCTCCTCTTTACGTAACCAACGAAACTGATACTCAGAATCTATTTTATCTAATACATCAGGAATTGCTTTTCGCAATTTTTTCCCATACAATAAATTAAATAGGAATGAATTTCCCCATTCCACCCAAGACCAAATGAAAGCCAAATGATGTTTAATATAAACCAATAATCGTACCATTATATTCTTTTGATTATAAATACTTCATCAATTCATCATTTACCTACCGGTAACTGATAGAAATAATTTATACACTCCATAAACTTTATTCACATGATTAAAAAACAGGTTATATTTCTTCCAATTTATCTTTCTTTTTATCTACCGTTTTTAACTCCCATTCATTCTCCATTACCACATTCCACCATTCACGTTTCACTGCTTCCATCTGAGTCTCCACACCGCAATCACGGCAGTTGATAATCAGAAAATGAATAATAACAGCATAAAAACTCAAATCATCAGTTTACCTTTAAGAGTCCTGTAGTAACAAGAGGGACTCATACGAACGTCTTTACAAACCTCTGAATTACGCAATCCGGCAGCTTTAACAAGCACTTTGATGCTTGCTGCCAACTTCTCTGTATCGAACTGTCTGTTCTTCATCTTACTTTCTTTTATTAATTGTTAATTATATACAACAAACGTGTCTTTACTTCTCCCTAGCGGGAAGTAATACCAACTTATTCTTTCCTAACTTCGCAAGAATTAACTTAAAACAATATCTCTTATGGCTATAAAAGCACTGAAACAAAACGTATCCATCCGTGAAATACAGAAAATGATTCACCAATGGAAAAACAGGGGAATAAACGATCCTACTGTAACCAAACTACTGGACCTCCATTTGGGAATGCCGGCTTATATGAACGAAAGCGGTATCTATCCACTCTGCAATTTCTACTACATTAGAATCGCACTCAAATTCTCATATACTACTGCACTGATAACGGCAGTGACAGACTGCCACACATTCGGACTTATTTGGGATGAAGGGCACACAAAAATCATCGCATTCTACTCTCCTTTATGGTATCATAAAAGTGACAAGGAAACAAAAAATGTGCAGCAGGATTCTGCGCAGAAAACACCGCAGGATTCTGCGCAGGATTCTGCTTTTTTTAATAGTAATATATTATATAATATAAATAATATATATTCTCCGAAGGATTCCCATAAGGGATTATCTTGCGAAAATATCGTCCAAAAGCAGCCAAATATTCCTTCTGAAAATCCTGCCGGAACGCCTCACGGCGATGAAGCTCCAAAAGCTTCTTCATCTGCCAAAGAGTTCTTTCACAAGCTCAACGCCACTCCCGAAGAGAAGCAGGCAGTACTGGTGCCGATTATCGACCGTATCGTTGCCGGTTACCGCTACACCCGACCGCGCGCACTGGATGCGCTGGTCGTTCTGGTGAACGAATTCCTGATTCCTCACTTCGATGCCCAGTCCAATTTTGCCAAAACACCGCACAACGGACGCATCATCTGGCTGCAAAACCTTATCAAGACCCGCCACGGGGAGAACCTGATACAGCAAGCCACACAAAAACTGGGCGAAACACTGCTGAAGGAACTGGAAGAACAACGCAAAAAACTCCGTGAATTCCGTCCCGTCTCGCCATTCGAATGGAAGGATGCCGACAAAGATATCCGATACTATGACGACCCCATAGACGGAAAAGTGGAAATACCGGCGGATGCACCGCCACGGCCCTCCGATGAAGCCATCTGGAACGTCCTCTCACAAAAATGGGTGGACACCGACGGTCAACACTCCGGGTCCTGAAGCAGTTCCCTGTCAACCATGATTTTTTATTTTTTACATTCTAATTTTAAAATTGATATGAAGCCTTATTATTCTCTTTCAGACTTCCCCGACCGCAAAAGCGCGGGAAAGAATTTTGTTGCCGTATGCCCCAAATGCGGAACACCCCATCTGTCCATCTCCAAAGCAAAAGGTGTGTACCACTGCTTCTACGCAGGATGTAACTTCAACGGCATACTGACCGACTTCTGCAAGGCAGACCGCCCCATGTTCCCGCAATATGCCGCGGGAGCTGCCGGATATGCCCCGACCCGCAGCGGCAACAGATACAAGACCGCCCGAAACGACGCTCAAAGCACGTTGGGCGAAGTGCCCATGCTGCCCTCGGACTACAAGCCCCTGACCGCCGAAGTGATGCAGAAAATCAAACCCCTCACCGACTCGCCCGACTGTACCGACCCCGACCAGCTCGCCGCGCGCCGCTACCTCCTGGACCAGGGCATCTCCCTCGCCACTGCCATCACAGCCCGGATAGGCTGCCTGCGCCATTATTGCATCACCAAGGACAGCGAGAACAAAAGCGAACAGGCATCCAACGTGTTCCCCTGCATCGCCTACGTGAACTATGTGGACGGACACCCCGTCAACGCCAAGTACCGCTCATGCAGTCCATCGCCCTCGGCCAGGCAGGAAGAGGGAAAACCCACCGTCTACAGCAAGTTCTGGGGACAGGACTCACCCACCACGCCTTGCGCCCCTTACAACATCGACTGCCTCAATCCGCTGCTCGTGGAGGAAGAAACCATTCCGCGGGTCATCGTGGTGGAAGGCGAAAAAGACACGCTGGTGCTGGCAGAAGCCGGCTACCGATATGTCATCAGCGTACCGTCGGGAGCCGCAAGCGACTTGGGCAAATCCTTCGAAGCGTTTCTCCCATGGCTGGAACAGGTGGACCACATCGTGGTCTGCGGCGATACCGACCTGCCCGGCCGCACACTCACCAAGCGGCTGTCGGACTACTTCAACGCCCGCTGCCTCTTCGTCACCCTGCCCGGCGGATGCAAGGACATAGGCGACGTGATGCTGCAATACGGCATCGAAGTGGTGCGCAGTGTCATCGACGGAGCAAGCGTACGCCACACCACCGATATCATCACCGTGGCGGAGCGAAGGGATGAAGTCATCCGTGTGCTCCACGGCGAATACGACCACGGTTACAGCGTGGGCTACGGCCCGCTGACCGACCGCATCTTCCATCCCACCGACATCGGCGGGCTCATCATCGTAACCGGCATGCCCAACAGCGGCAAGACCGATTTTCTGAACGACCTGACCTGCCGCATCATGCAGCAGACCGACCGGTTTGTATGCTATCTTTCCTTTGAGGTTCCCGACAAGAACAAGCACATCGCCCGGCTGGTGAGCCTGATGCTGGGCAAAGCCAACACCACCGCCTATACCGACGGACAACTGACGCCCTATCTTGACTTTCTGGATACCCACATGATTCATCTGGATATGCACGAAGTACCGCCCACGCCCGAAAACATCCTGAACCGTGCCGACCGGGTGCGCCGCACACATCCGTTGAAATATCTGGTGGTAGACCCCTATCTTTTCATCGAAACACAAAGCGGCAACGGCGAAACCGAAACGCAGAGCATCAAGGCAATGCTCACCAAGTTTCAGACATGGGGACGTGTAAACCACATCTGGGTGGTCATCGTGGCGCATCCGCGCGGACTGAAGACCGTGAACGGCCGGAACGAACTGGAAGCCATCAATATGTACACCATATCGGGCAGTGCGAACTGGGCAAACCTGGCAGATTTCATCCTCACCGTCTCGCGTATATCGGAGCCCGACCGCGCCTTTACGCGCATAGACATGCTGAAGGTACGCGACCAGGAGCTTTGCCGCACAGGAACCGTGTATTACACCCGCCGTCCCTGCGGACGCTATGAAGAGCACGAAAGCGAAGAGGAATGCCGCGCGGAATAAAGACCGTCCACACGAACGTATGCATCGCCTCATGCGAACGTATGTGTGGGGCTGCGCATATATATGTGTGAGGCTGCACGTATATACGTGTAAGCTCATGCATACGTCCGCGTTTCCAACATACGGGAAGCCGACATGCGGACAGACACCGGGTCTGTCCCTACGGCCTTCCCAAATACCGGAAAATCAGCTCCACCTGTACCGAATTGAACATCCGCTGCCGGTCGGTATAACCCGAATCCGCCAAAGCACGGTAAAGCACCTTGTGGTGATGCACCCATGACGACAGACGGTTAAGTGCAGCCACCGGAGTGATATCGGGAGCGTATGCCACCGCCAAGTCTCGTTTGTAGTAAGGTTTCACCGGCCATCCTTCCCTCTCGTCTTCTCTCTGATTCATATCATTTTTCTATTTGATTAATAGAACAAATGTAATGAAAATCAACTACATAGCCAACTATATAAAGTGTTTTAATTCATCTTAATTCATACTCTGTCATACTTTGCCACAGCACTTCACAGGCATTCATAGCTTTTCATTTTTCCGTTCCTCTGCAATGCTATCTTTGTCATGTTCAATTAATATTAATCTTTTAAAAACAGTAACATTATGGCATTAAATTACAGTGTTTCATTACGCCCCAATCCGTTGGAAAGGGAAGCATCTCCAAAGGCTTACGCCACAGCTCAGATGAACGGTGAACTTTCGTTGAAACAGCTCAGCAGACGTGTGTCCTCACAGACCACCGTGAGCCGCGCCGATGTAGTGGCTGTTCTTCCCGCCACCGTAGACAATCTGCTGGAAGCCCTGAAAGAAGGCAAACAGGTAGACTTCGGCGATTTAGGCAAGTTCCGTCTTCAAATCACCAGTCGCGGAGCCGACAGTCTGGAAAAGTTTACCGCCTCGTGCATCACCGGCATCAACATCCAGTACGTCCCCGGAGAAGACCTGAAGACCATTTTCGGCAATCTGGAATTCCAGCCCGTTGCCAGCCGTTCCGCACAAGCAGCCGCACTGCGTGCCGAGAAAGAAGGCAAAGTGGTGGAAGACCTGCTCAAGTCCAAGGAAGAACCGGCTGTCTAGACCGTAGGGGGCGGACCCGTGTGTCCGCCCTAATACAAAAAATTATGTATCATTTTAAACCCCACTGTTATGGAAAAACCAAAAGGAAAATCAACCTGGAGCATCATTATCAAAGTAATTATTGCAGTAGCCACCGCCCCAGGCG